>Ga0256405_10001276_pt1 | contig 70194 bp, 56 predicted proteins | sample RumenRJG_02DNA_FD_189096 | JGI IMG/M metagenome (GOLD analysis project Ga0256405, IMG submission 189096) | Bovine rumen microbial communities from Lethbridge, Alberta, Canada - RJG_02 | ecosystem: Host-associated > Mammals > Digestive system > Stomach > Rumen | place: Canada: Alberta...
AATTTGTCCAATTCATTTCCTCCTTTTTACATATTAACCGTTTCGGTTATTTAGAGTATAGCACCAATAACCGAATCGGTCAAGTATTTTGGAGTATAATTCAAAAGTTTTCTTTTTATACTGTTATATACCCTATTTTATTAATTCCTATAACCCCTCTTCTTAAGAAAGTAATCTCGAAGGACTCTTCTTCAAATGATTCAGGAGTAAACGTATCAAAACTTATTGTTTCCGGTTTAAAAGAGTCTATATTTATAGTTTCATATTCAAATGTGTCGATTCCAATTTCCTCAACAACATCATCCGGTAGCTTATAATCTTGGGCAACAAGGCCAAACATTGTAACACCTGAGTCTATACAAAATGATAATGTGGCTTTATATCCAACGTCATAAACAAATGACCCTACCAAAGAGCCTACTAGGCTTCCTAACAGGTACCCGATTGTTGGTAGTTGAGGCATTGCCATTCTACCTAAAAATCCAAATCCAAGTGATGCAGATGCAATTATTAGATTTTTTATAAGTTCCTCAGTTAGCTCTGCTCTTGTCTTTTTCCCTTGTGAAACCCAATAAGCATTTTTCATAGTATTTATTGATACTACTACTAAAGCACCTATTAATCCTGCATCTATGTTTTTTAGTCCCTCTCCTAACAATCCCGATCTGCAGCAAATGGTTATTCCTGCTGCCATGGTTCCACGGATAAATCCCTCTGATGCACCACTGATAGCAGCAAATCCTACTTTTTTAAATTGGTCTTCATCTATTTCACCATTCTTTATCAAATACTCGATTGACTTATAAATCTCTGGTCCAGTCTTTAATACTAAAGATATAACCGCAGCAGATAACCCGGCTTTTAGAGATTCCTTTATAATCATCTCCGCATTTATTAATTCTGGCGCGGTAATTCCAAAATCTTCAGCGTTGAACTTTCCTTCTTTTGCGAGAATTGCCAGTTTTTCCGCTTCATCTTTAGTTAAAGGAATAGACTCATTTCCTTCATTATCACTTAAGCGATCCCTGAGTAAATCTAAAGTGTCCTGATATCTTTTTACTTGCTCCGGTCTCCTTTGAGATTCCGTTTTTATCATTCTCTCTAACCAATCAGTCGCCGTTTCTAATTGATCCCTAGGAATTACCCTTATTTGTCCTAAATAGACCGGATCATTTAAAACGTCCTGATCTGAGTAATTACGGTCAGAAAGATACTTTTCAAGTGTATCTTTCCCTCCCTTGCTTTGATAGACTTTATACTTTTGGAATACACTAATTGCCTGCTGCTTAGCACTTTCCTCACCGTTTGCGTAATATTTTAGTCCAAAACTATCCCCAAAGTTTGTGGATATGTCAACAGATCCATATTCATTACTTCTATCTACATACGCTTCATGATTCGATTGGTTAATTGCTGCATTTACATTAAACACTTTTGCATGCCAATACTCAGCTATATCACCCTTCAACTGTTTTGCAGGAGTATTATCGCCTAAGAAACTGTTTATGCTATTTTCAAGATCCTCTATTCTTCTCTCTACATTAGCAACATATTCAGCACGGTTAAAGAAAAAATCATCTCCTTCAAGTGCCGCAAATGCAATTCCTGCATTGTCACAATAGAATTTATACCCATCTTCAAAACCAGAAATCATTATTTACCCCTCTTTAACCCCAAGAAAAACTGATAAATCCTTTAAGTAGAACATTAATACAGCACATGTGTACTGTTGCTCTTCTATTTCTTTTCCTTTAGTAACAGCATTTATATTATGCGATACTTTATTGATTGCATCCAAACCTATATCTGCCGTTTTCTTTAATGCATTCCTAGCCGGTGCAAGAAACTTTGCCAAACCTTTTTCCTCATTATTGTCTTCAGCAACTATAATATCCTCAGAATCTACTTTCACTGTCCTCTCTAATAAAAGAGCGTCATCAACTTTATTCGTTGTATTCGCAGGAAGTAACCTTACTGCTTCTAATTGATTCCCCTCTTGCAAGTTGCCTTTTAATATTTCATAAAATGATCCGTACTCATCATACGAAAGCTGACTGTCAACATATAAAGCAGCCTGTTTTCCAAGCCAACCGTAATTCATTCCAAACTCAGAATACCTACTCTGCATATGGCGACGCTTATCTTTCATTACTTTTGAATTTCCTATAAATAGAAGATATTGTTCAGACGATATTTGTGGAGAATTTGAAACATATTCTTTTTCAGACCAAACAAGAGCTCCTGCAGCCCCATCTTTTAGCCCTACGACTTTCTCTTCATCATCATCATTGCCACTTATTAACTGTGCCAAGAAGTCTCCATAGAGACGAAGATCCTCCTCACACACTATTATCAGTTTTTTTATATTGTTATTCATGTGATACCGCTCCTATTCCTCATGTCCTCTTAATCTTATTCTATTTGTTATTTTAACAGTTGCTAGCATCATCCTGGCTAGATCATTGTCATCATATAAGCCATTATTTTCAAGGTAATTTTGGTATTCCTGACTTACTACGTAAGATAATTCGCGTTGTGTTTTACTAAGGAATGTAGTTTCCTCTGAACGCTCCATATAGTCATCAATATAAAGCAAAGGGAGATTCGTATCTATTGAACTAAAATAGGATAATAACTCGAACAATAACTCTCTATATTCTTTCTTTAAAGACTTATCTTTTTCCGCTTGTTCTTTTAAATCAGAAATTTTTCCATCCGGTATAAACAGTTTGGGGTTGTTTTTTAATCTTTTTAGATACCCTTTATTTATTAATATTGATACCTTCTCTGTATAGTCCTGTTGATTTTGTGGAACTGTTCTAGCCCAATCTTTATCAAGGCCCCCTTTTATCGAACCACGTATCTCAGTGACAAGATCAACCGCATTTAAGCCCTGCTCTTTACACTTATTAAATGATCTTATCACTCCTGAATTAAGCAGTTCTTGTAATTTGGCAGGCTTTATAAGATTAGTACGGTCAATTGAACGATCTCTGAGATTTTCAAGGCAATATTCATTTATATCGAAGAAATCGACATTTCGGTTATCTCCATTATATAGATTCCTGAACTGATTCCTAACCTTTTCCAGTAGTTCCCATGACTGTGTGAAATAAGCTAATCTTTTATCGGGATTTGCCTTTGCATAAGAGTTTAATAAATGTACAGAGATCAGAGTTTTACCTGTTCCAGCACCTCCAAATATAAGAGTGGGTCTTTTGTTTTTTATATATGTTTCAATTATATTCTGCTGCTCCTGTGAAAGAAGCAGGTTGCGATCGATGAAATCACTTCCACTTTCTGCAAGTAGATCATCACTAACTACATAACCCTTAAAGTTCTCCTGGAGAACTAGCTGCGCTATTACTTCAAATTCCTCATCACTGAAAGACATGGTTCCGTCTGAAACGTCTCCTGCCAATATCTTATAATCATTCGCTAATTTAATAACATCTTCATATTCATGATGCTTTAGATAATCCGATTTCTCTGCAACAGAGACTTGATCATCATGGTTAGAATATGCTAATAAAACTAATGCGTCTTTTTCTTCCTCTGAAATATAAGGCAAGTATTTTGCCCATGTATATACTATCCTGTCACCACCAGATAAACGATATTTAAAAAAAGTGATTTCACCTTTTGCCTGACCTTGGAACTTTCTGTTCCCGCTAATTCTCAAATGCTTGAATACTTCATTATCGTCTTCAGATTCAGATAATCGAGCCAATTCCTGAAACTCATTAAAAATCAAGCGAGCTGCATTATCTGGTATTCGTCTATTATCATATTGTTTTTTTAGTTTATCAATAACCAATATTTTCATAATCAGCCAGCCATATTATTCTTAGATACTTGTCATAAATAGAAATGAATTATTAGCCATCTTTTATATTATTTTATCATTTCAAGCTATCAACTTAAAGGATTATTATTCGCTTCAAATAAAAAAGATAATATCTATTTATATAATATTTTCATCCGGAGGGACAGCTTTCGCTATCCCTCCATCATGATCAGTGCTTCTTTCTGCGTCGTATTACATATACGAAGCATGCTGCTGCCACTGCAAGAAGTGTTAAAGGAAGCAGGATATTTGTGTTATCTCCTGTCTTAGGAATCACAGTTTTCTTCGGTGTAGGCGTTGTTGGTGTCTCAGGTTCAGTCGGTTTCACCAGTTTGATGGTCTGACCTTCGTCATTCACATCTTTATGCTCTGCCACAACTACTTTATCCGCCTTAGCGATGTCCATTCCTTCCTCATAGTCATTGATCCTATAGGCGGTCTCAAAGGCTACAAGTTCCTTTCCTTCAAGGCCTGTAGTATTTATCTCAAATGACACTTCTGCCGTGCCATTTGCCTTTGAAGGCTTGAACGGTTCACTCATCACAACGACTTCCTCTCCATTCTCCACAAGAGGATCTCCTGTATCCTTTAAGATGAGAGTGCCTTCAAAAACGTACCACTTTGAAGTATCGAGTCCGGTATATTCGATCTTGTCGGTAAGTGTTGTCTTATCCGATGTCACAGCCTCTTTGTTTCCTTCGGAATCAGTAAAAGTAGTTCCAATCTCCGGCTTCTGAACAGGAGTCTGGGAAGTATCTTCCTTGGGCTCTAGAGGTACAGGATTATCAGGGTTCTTTGGATCTGGATATGTGGTTTCTTCACACTTTGCTGTGTTCACATATCCATCCTTATCATCAGTCACATTGAACTGATAAACAAGGTTTGTATCCTTTCCATCCTTATCCCTGGAATCGGAATCCTTTTTATCATGGGCCAAATATTCAACAGCTTCATCGGTTACTGTTGCCGTGAAGGTAACAACTGCCTTCTCCCCGGGAGCGATAGTGATGTTTGCCTTATCAGTTTCTCCTTCGTTATTCCAGGTTCCGTTGTCAGAGAATCTTACGGTCTTGACTGCAGGCACAGTGAAATAATCGGGATTCTCAGTGAAGGTATCAGACACTGTAGTAGTCAGCACGATGTTACCGGTATTCTCTACATGGACCTCATACTCAACTTCATCCAGTGCATAGAATCCGAACAGATCTCCCTTTTTAGGTGCCTTGGTTGTTCTCACCTTGTACATCTCATAACCGGGATCAAGCTTTTCCCATGTTACTGTCTGACCTTCATCATTGATGTCTTCATGCTTGGCGATGACATGACCTGCAGCATCGTAAACAGTCTCGAATACTACAGTATCCTTATCATACATGTTGGATCCGTCAAACGTGAACTTCACCTTGACCTTTCCGTGGGACTTCCATGGTTTGAATTCTGCTTCAGCTGTGATCTCATTACCCTGAGCGTCCTTCATGACCTGGCCGGTTGCCTTGTCGATAAGCTTACCCTTGACCGTATAGGTCTCGCCTCTTAAAAGATTGCTGTACTCAACGGTATCAATAAGAGTGATCTCCTTATCGACCTTGACATCGCTATTCTCACCTTTTACCGCAGCTGTAGTCCCGATCTCAGGAACATCATCAGTGATGGTCTCAAGATCTACGAACCCATTGAGAGATTTCTCATCCACTGTGAAGAAGAATCTCTGAAGGGTGTAGCCTTCATTCTTCTCACAGCTCATCTCTTCCAGGATATATGAATCATATGGCAGGGCTCCGAGCTTGGGATCAGGTTCAGCCTTGGAACCGAACTCACCGGTACCGAACCAGTTCCCCATAAGGATCTCATCCTTTCTCTCATCGATCATCCCGGAAGTGATAGCCTCTGCTTCCATCAGATCATCGAAAGGATTGATCTTTCTTACGTTATCAGCATCCTCATCTTCTTCCAGCATATCGGTTGTCCTTCTGTCCTTAGTGGAGAAGAAACCGTTTTTATCAGCTACTACCACGTGAGTCTCACCTGTGGATACACTGATGATCTTGAATGGAACATAGGAGAACCTTTCAGATGTGGAATCCCCGATCTTTGTTCCCTGGATATCTGAACGGTATACATGGTCATCAAAGCTCAGGATCTCTTCATGATCATCATAGCTATAGATTGTTCCGTCTTCCCTTACTTCAAACTTATGCTCTGACTTATCAGTTCTCTGATAGCTGTCATTAGTCTTTGACTCGCGGATGGTATATGTTCCGTATGGAAGGTCATCAGCAAGTGTTTCAGCTGTGTATGCATTCTTCTCTGCATTCCAGTGAACGGTGATCTTGCCAACATCTTCATTTGGAATAACTCTCTTCACTTTTTCAGTCTCAAAGAGTTCAGTCATAGATTCTGAATCCGTCCATTCAACTGTATCAGCAGATCCGATATCAGCACGAACAACTACATCATGGTTGGATACGTTTCTGATGGTCATGACTATCCCTTCAAGGGTAGCTCCTCCCATTGCTTCAGACTTGCCGAGTTCGATATCACGCTTCTGGATCTGGATACCGGAACGCTTAACCAGTTCCTCCACCTTATCTTCAGTAAGATCGACCATCTGACCGTTCTCCCTGATCTCAAAGGTCCTCTCCCAGGTCTCATTCAAGAGATATCCATCTGAGGGCTTGGTTTCCCTGATGGAATATGTTCCGTAAGGAAGTGAATCGTTTGATGTTGCAGCAAGACCATTGGCGTCAGTGCTGATCACTTTGACTGCTTCTCCTGTCTTGTATTCCTTGCCGTCTACAAATACAGGCCCGATAGACTTATTGGTAATGGTAAATTCAGCACCCTCAAGTGTAGCATCGCCCTGTGCGTATGCCTCCTTAAGCTGGCTGTCGATCTTGCTTATCTTTACTCCGCCTCTCTGAACGGCATCATTTACCTTATCGTCTGTAAGCTCAACAGTCACCTTGTCTTTTCTGACCTCTACGGTTTTGGTCCAGTCACTGTTAAGAAGGTATCCTACAGGAGCCTTTGTTTCTTTCACAAGATAGGTTCCGTAGGGAAGGTTCTGAGGAGTTTCTGCCGTTGCATCAGGACCGGTCGCAATAGTTGTGATGGCTGCGTCCGGCTGATATTCAACACCGTCCACGATGACCGATACTTTAGACTTGTTGTATACAGTGAATTCCGCACCGATAAGAGTTGCATCTCCCTGCGCTTCATTGCGGCCAAGATCCTTGTCAAGTTTATAAACCTTTATTGCACCAAGCTTGATCTCTTCATCCGTAGGTTTACCTGTCAGGTCGATTATTTCACCGTCTTCTCTGATCTTGAAATTCTGCTCCCAGGTCTCATTCAGGAGATATCCTGCTGAAGGCTTGGTTTCCTTGATGGTATATGTTCCATAAGGAAGTGCCTTAGCATCAGATGCTGCTATACCTTTAGCATCGGTCTTGATGGTAAGTACTGCCTTGTCTTTGATATATTCAGTCTTACCTACAACGACAGAATTATCAGATCTGTTGTAGATAGTGAATTCTGCACCTTCAAGTGTAGCATCACCCTGAGGCACATTCAGATTTCTCACTTTATCAATCTTTGCGATCTTCACTTCTCCCATGATGATCTCATCTGAGTCATGAGCAGTCCTGATATTTGCAGTATACTTCTTGTCAGTCCCGTCTTCTGTTACCTTCATAGTCTCAGTATTTCCGCTTAAGAGATATCCGGTTGGAGCCTTTACTTCTGTGATCACATATGATCCAAGAGGGAATACCACATTACCATCAGCATCCTTGTAAAGGCTTCCGCATTCGTAGTCTGCTGATATCTTGGGATTAGTTCCGCTGATCTGCCCCTTTTCATCTGTTACGAAGTACCATGTCCTTGTGGCCGCTGATCCTTTAGCAGCTTTAAGCACTTCCTCACCGGGTGCTGTTGAACTGTCAAAGTATTCGACTTTGTAAACCGCTCCCTTAAGAGTTGCATCACCCTCGCCATGATCATAGCTGTATCCTTCGGGATCCTTTTCGATCAGGATATCGATCTTCCCTGTGATAGGTGTTTCTTTTGCAGTGAAGGTCGTGAGTTCTTCGGACTCGATCTTGACTGTGTATGTTTCACCGTCAGAAGCATATCCATAGGGTGCGCTTGTTTCCTTCACCGTATATGTTCCTGCTTCGAGTTCGATCTCACTGCTGTTACCGTTAGCGTCTGTTGTAAGGGTATCAACAGCCTTGTTGTTACTGTCATAAACAGTGTACTCAGCACCCTCAAGTGAATACATGTCATTATCATCTGTGATGGATGTTCTGCTGCTCTCCTTTTTCATTTTGAGTTTTCCCGGAGCCTCAAGATATCCGACGATGACATCCTGTGCCTTTTCCTGATAGCTGATGAAGACCTTGAAGCTTTCAGGAACTGCATCATCCTTGGAAGAATCACTCTTCCACATGGCGTCTCCCATCTTCTTTGCGCTGGTCCAGATCTCACCCAGATCAGACGCCATTGTGTTTCCGAAAGTTGCCATATCGGATGGCTTCTTTGCATAAACATATGACATTGCTAAATGTGCAACCGCCCAGTCATGGGTGAATGACCCGTTGTAGTATGATGCGCTTTTGATATTTTTCACGTTATTGTCGTAACCGGGATAAGACGGTGCGTAATACACGATGTTTCGTAAGGCATTCCATTTGCCGGTTTCATTCTCGTCAGTTACGACCTTATCCACAGTCATCTTGCCTACAACAGGTGATACCTTTTCAGGCTGCACGCAGTAGGCATATCTTGATCCGATAGTGTCACCCAGATCAGCTTTTCTGGAGTTTGAATAGCCTCCTTCTCCTGATCCGTATGTTATCCTGCCTCCGTCTGTCGTATGATAGGTGCTGCCCTTCTTTCCACTGAAGGCCAAAGCGGTATCAGTCATGAACGGAAGCATAGAACTCAGGATGATCAGCATGATCAGTGTGATCACTATGGGCCTGTTCTTTCGTTTTTCAAAATACATGTTTCATCCTTTCCGGCAAATAAAAAACGCCTGAGATATATACTCAAGCGTCATAGTTGCCTTATTTAGTTATATTAATTATTTTTTCTTTCTTCGGCTAAGCTAAATAAAGAGAGATAGAGAGGGGTTACAGGGGAGAGGAAGAGAGGAAAGTCATCTACTCCTATCGCTCGCCTTCAGTTTCTCCAGATACTTCCCGTAATACTCCATAGCCGCAGCTACATAATCCTCTCTTTTGCTTATCGGCAGATCTTTTGGGAACAGATCTCTGAACCTGTCTCCACGGAGTACAATTTTTTCTCTTTGGATAGGTTTTTCTTCGGTGACTATGGCTTCAATTGCCTCAGAAGTAAGCTTCCCCTCTTCTGCCATCTTCCTCATACGAATTGCCTGAGCATGGCTGGGAGTACACTGCTCCATATCCATCATATCAAATACTTCTTCCTGTATTTCCTTCGGAATATATGAGAGTTCTACAGCTGGTCTTAGTGCCATCTTTCCTTCGTCAACCATTTCTAATATCTCTGGTACAAGTTCCGTAAGACGGATATATCTAGATACTGTTCTCCCGCTTTCCCCGGTGGCATTACCTAATTCATCTCTTGACTTGTGGACCAACGGTCCACAAGTGCCCTCTAACTTTTTCCCTTGCCTATTCAAGGCCTCCATTCTCATCTTATATGCAAAGGCCTTCTCACTTGGTAGAATAGTGGATCTCTGAAAGTTCGACTCAACCATATATATGATAGCCTCATCTCTGGTCATATCCCAGATTTCAGCCCTTAAGGTTGATATCCCGGCTAATTCACAGGCTCTTTTCCTTCTATGCCCGGCGACCAATTCGTATCTGCCATCTTCTTTTCTTCTTACTATAGCAGGTGTGAGTACTCCATTCACCTTGACAGATTCCACAAGGTTCATCATATCCTCATCATCTCTTACTTTAAAAGGGTGATCAGGATAAGGATCAATCTTATCAAGAGGAATGTTGTATATTCTCTTTAAGCTTCTGTCATCTCTTTCCATTTGGCTGGTAAAGATATCATCTAGCTTTGGAAGATTGAATTCTATCTTTCTGTCGTTCGCCACTCAAAATCACCTCCTTTGTAAGATTATCGTATGCCATTGAAGTTTTCCCGCCAGGATCATAGGCATAGATGCTTTTACCAACTCCAGATGCCTCTGCAGTTTTTACTGCGATAGGTATATCTGTATTAAAAATGCGGATACCCGCACCATAATTTGTTCGGATAGTATCTATAACATCTCTGGCAAGATTTGTTCTGGAATCAACCAGTGTCATTACTATTCCCTCTATCTTCAGTTTGTCATTGGTATGCATCTGAACCAAGCTTATACTTTTCAAAAGTTGTGTCATACCTTTTGCCGGAAGGTACTGTGCCTGAACGGGAATAATGACACTGTCTGCTGCAGTTAGTGCATTTACGGTAAGCATTCCTAATGAAGGCATGCAGTCAATGAGGATATAGTCATATTGCCCCTTCACTTCTTTTAAAAGATTATCAAGGACCTTTTCTCTGCTCATTGCATTTACCAACTGATTTTCCATCGATGAAAGATCCAGATTGGAAGGTATGAAGTCTACACCTTCTTTATGATGGAGTATACTGTCAGATACATCCGGCTTTCTGTTTTCTGTCATCTGATACATCAGCTTGCCAAGCGAATTCTCAACCTCGTCTCCATTAATTCCCAGGCATCTGGTAAGATCGCTTTGCGGATCTGCATCTATCAGCAGTACTTTTTTCCCATGCCGTACAAGACCAATTCCCAGGTTTACTGCTGTAGTAGTTTTCCCTACACCGCCTTTCTGGTTACAGATCGCGATTGTTCTCGCATTAGTCATCATCGTCCTCCCTTCCAGACTCATATTCACTTATCCAGTAATCTACTAAATGTGAATCCATGATATCCGTATTACAGAAGCAATCATAGAAATACGAATATGTGTCTTCACAGTATCTTGCACAGATTTGAAGTGGAACAAGTATATTCTCTGCTTCCTGCATTTGATACATGATAAAAAGTGATTTGATTACTTCTACAAGAAGCTCTCCAGATACCCCGTCGATAATATGCATAAGACTACGGATACCATCTTTAGTCATCCCTTGCATAATTATTTCAAGATACTCTGCAGCTTCTTCAGCCACACACCAAGAGATATCTAGCACCATATCCTCAACTTTAGCCATTTCAACTGATTTGATATCAATGTTTTTCTTGTCTGTCATTCTTTTGTCCTTCCTTTCATAATAAAGTGCCCTGCTTATATAAAGCAGAGCATGTAAGGACAATTATTCAGTTGTACTATTTAGTCAGTTTCATGATAAGTTCATCTATGGCGTCCGTATATCTGTCTTCTTCTATGAGGTGATTCTTCAGTTCGACGAGCCCCATTATCAGGATTCTCTGCTCTTCATAAGTCAGCTTTACTTTTATGTTTGTCATTGCGGGCACCTCCTTTATACTGTTATTGTATTTGCAATAATTCATTTTGCAATTATGCGATTTTACCATCTCGAAACCCTTTCAAGAGCATTTTGACAAAATAAAAAACCCCAAAAGTCCAGGATTTTCAAGGATTTTGGGGTTATATGCAGATATTTTTACATGATTTGTCACGAGAAATATCGAAACGTACCGGCGAAGTGCCGTGAAGCCTTGATTTTCAAGGGTTTCTTACTCGATCGGCTTCATTGTGGGGAACAGCATGATGTCCCTGATGGAAGGTGCGTCGCAGATCAGCATGATGCATCTGTCGATACCAACGCCAAGGCCTCCTGTAGGAGGAAGACCTACTTCGATGGCGTTTACGAAGTCTGTATCCATGGGATGAGCTTCGTCGTCGCCTGCTTCGAGAGCCTTCTGCTGTTCAGCAAATCTCTGATACTGGTCGATGGGGTCGTTCAGCTCGGAGAATGCGTTTGCGATCTCCCAGCCGTTGATATAAGCTTCGAATCTTCTGGTGATTCTGGGATCCTTGGGGTCGCGCTTAGCAAGAGGTGAAACCTCTACGGGATGTCCGATAACGAATACAGGTCCGTCCAGATATCCGGGCTCGTCCTCTACGAAGTGATCAAACATCTCAGCGATTACCTTGCCTCTGGGAAGTCCCTTGATCTCTTCGGGATCCATGCCTGCCTTGATAGCTGCTTCCTGAGCTTCCTCATCGGTGTTGATCTTCTCGAAGTCAACTCCTGTCAGGTCCTTGATGCCGCCTTCCATGGTGATCCTTCTCCAGGGAGGTGTAACGTCGAATTCCTTACCCTGATACTTCATGATAGGAGTTCCGTTTACCAGCATCTGTGCCTTGTATACGAGCTGCTCTGTAACTTCCATGGTGAATTCCATGTTCTGGTAAGCAGCATAGCATTCCATGTTTGTGAACTCGGGGTTGTGGCGTCTGTCCATACCTTCGTTACGGAACATCTTGCCCATCTCGTATACTCTGTCGAGACCGCCAACGATGCATCTCTTCAGGAAGAGCTCGTTGGAGATCCTGAGTTTCAGGTCAAGGTCGAGGGTGTTGTGATGTGTATTGAAAGGTCTGGCATTAGCTCCGCCTGCGATGGTGGTCAGGATAGGAGTGTCAACTTCCATGTATCCGAAATCTTCCTCAAGTACTCTTCTGAATTCCTTGATGCACTTAGCGCGCTTGATGAAGGTCTCCTTGACTTCGGGATTGATGATGAGGTCAACATATCTCTGACGATATCTCTGATCCTGATCCTTAAGTCCTGCCCACTTGTCGGGAAGTACCTGGATGGACTTCGAAAGAAGGACGACCTTGCTGGCCTTAACGGATGTTTCTCCGGTCCTTGTCTTGAAAACGGTACCCTCTATTCCGAGGATATCTCCTCTGTCGTAGGTCTTGAACCACTGATACTCATCAGCTCCGATCTGGTCTCTTCCTACGAAGACCTGGATCCTTCCCTGCTTATCCTGGATGTCTACGAAGGATGCCTTACCCATGTGTCTGAATGCCATAAGTCTTCCTGCGATGGAAACTTCCTGGCCGTCCATGGCTTCAAAGTTATCCTTGATATCCATTGAGTGGGCTGTAACGTCCCATTTCTCGTGAAGGAAAGGGTTCCTTCCTGCTTCCTGCAGAGCCTTCAGCTTTTCTCTTCTGATCTTTCTCTGCTCTGTAAGCTGTTCTTCAGTAACTTCAGCTTCCTGCACAGGTTCCTGAACTGCAGTCTGTCTGTTATCTTCTGTACTCATTAAAAGTTCCTCTCTTTATCTTTACTCCAACCGGAATGCCGGCTTCGATCCTTATCTGGTTATCTCCATTATCTGAAGCTTGAGAATACCGTCGGGTACGACGAATTCTACCTTTTCTCCCTTTTTCTTGCCGATCAGATGCTGTCCTACCAGGGATTCATTGGAGATCTTGGGGAAGGGTTCCGCAAAGGGATCAGCTTCCGTAGTTCCCACGATAGAATAGGTGGAAACTTCCTTAGTCTTAAGATTCTTGACTTTGACCTTAAGGCCTACGCCGACGAAGTCGTTGGAGATCTCATCATCATTTACGATCTCGGCGTTCTTGATCATGTTCTCGAGTTTGTTGATCCTCTCCTCGATATCAGCCTGCTCTTCCTTAGCTGCGTCGTATTCAGCGTTTTCACTGAGGTCTCCGTATGATCTTGCTTCCTTGAGTTTCTCTGCGACTTCCGCACGTCTTACGGTTATCAGTTCGTCATATTCCGCAACTATTTTGTCGTACCCTTCCTGGGTCAAAGTGAATTTTTCTGCCATTTCTGTTTCCTCTCTGTTTTTTATCTTAAGTCTGCCTCGCGGCAGGCCGTGATATCTTATTTATATACTATATGTACGTTCCTCGTGTTGGTAAGGAATACCAGCGAAGCGTAGTTGATCTCAAACTCAACGATATCCCCCACCTTCCACTCTCTGGGTGAATCCTCGATATCGAGTATGGTGTGGTCTGAGGATGCTCCAAGGATCTCAACTCCTTCTTCCATAGGGAAGATCTCATCGATGCTCGCATAATCAACTTTGCCTATACCTAAAAGCGCTCTCTTTCTGATACCTCTGTCAACGTAGGTGGGCTTGTGTCCGAAGGCGTCAACTGCGATCTCTCCGACGGGATGCGAAGGCTTATCCTTTACCTCGATAACTTCAGCTTTAAGCCTGAAGTTGTCCTTCATGAGTTCAGGCTGAGGGCAGTTATAGAAGAGTTCCAGGTCTCTTGCCAGGATGATTCCTTCTCCGACTCTCAGCATATTGATCCTCTCGGGCATATGTCCTTCCCAGATCCTCGGAAGACTGGTCGTGGCTCCTCCTGAAATGATCTCCAGCTTACGTCCGATGGCAGCTTCTATCTTCTCTGCCACATCCACCAGTTCCTGCTCCTTCTCAAAGGTAGGGTTGATGGAGCCATAGCAGCCGAGATTGGTGCCGATACCTGAAAGGTGAAGGTTATCCATCTCATCCTCTACGCGCTTGCAGACTCTTGTCATCTCGTCCTTATCCCAGAAGCCTTCTCTCAGGTCTCCCATATCTGCCATGATTATAACGTTGTGGATCTTGCCCTGCTTGCCTGCTTCTTCGTTCAGTGCTTCAAGTACGACTTCCTCGCTGTTAAGGCTGTAGTCGCAGAGTCTGATGACTTCCTCAACTTCTGATAGCATGGGGACTCTGATCATCATCATGGGCTTCTTGATACCTGCATTTTTAGCATCCTCGATCTGCTCAAGTCTTGAGGATGCGATCCACTTAGCTCCCTCTTCATCATATGCTTTAGCTACCTCAGGAAGGCCGGTGGCTCCCTTGATAACTCCTGCTATATCAATTCCCATAGCTCCGCACTTCTCTACAACAGTCCTGATATTATGTCTTAAATGTGCGAGGTTGATCTCAACTCTTGGGTATCTTTCCTTCATGATGATTCTCCTTCCGAAACAATTCAGCCGCAGCGGTTCAACGTGCTTCAAACCGCAAAAAACTAACACAAGGGCCTTATATGCCTATTGTATTGTACTATTTTAACACTTTTCCCCTTAAATGACAACAATTAAAGGCCATTTATTACCGAAAAAAGGCAAGCAAAAAGCGCCGGAAAGGGCTTCCGGCGCAAGTTTTTAACTTTTATGCGATCTCCAGAGCGATCTTCATCATCGTGGTGAAGGTAAGCTGCCTCTCTTCGGCAGTCGTGGCTTCGCCGGTGAAGGGGTTGTCAGAGATGGTGCAGATGGCAAGAGCGTTCTTTCCCGCGCGTGCAGCGTTCATATAGAGAGCTGCAGCTTCCATTTCGGTCGCAAGCACTCCCATCTTCTGCCACTCGCTGAGGCTTACCGCGTCATCGTAGAAGATATCGGATGAATAGAGGTTTCCGACTATCGGCTTGATCCCCATATCCCTTGCAACGTTTACAGCCTTCTCCAGAAGTTCATATGAGCAGATGGGTGCGTAGGTACCCGGAAGTCTGTACTGAAGCTGGAAGTTGGAATTGGTGCAGGCTCCCTGTCCGAATACCACGTCTCTTACCTTGAGGGAAGGATCCACCACTCCTGCGGTGCCCACTCTTATGATGTTGTCCACGTCATAGAAGTTGAAAAGTTCGTATGAATAGATGGCCATGGACGGCATTCCCATTCCGGACGCCATGACAGAAACAGGTTTTCCATTATATGTTCCTGTATAACCCTGGATGCCTCTTACGTTGTTCACCAGTTTAGCATCTTCCAGGAAATTCTCAGCTATGAACTTAGCTCTCAGCGGATCTCCCGGCATGAGTACGGTCTTTGCAAAATCTCCAAGTTTAGCCTCGTTATGAGGAGTAGGTGTGTTAGCCATTTCTTTGCCTCCTTTTGCTGTTCTTTATGTATTATATCAGTCCGGGAACTCCGCCCGCAATACTTTTGATCAATTAATCCACAGGGTTCCAGCTGTTGCCCTCGAAGATCGTGTTGAACCTGCAGATACCCTTGTATTCGCAGAAGGTGCACGCAGATCTCTCGCCGGATTTCATGGGATTTATGGCGACTCTTCCCTTGAGAAGCTCCGCAGTCTTCTCGGCTGCAGTCTCTGCCACCCTCCCTCGAAGGGCTTCGAAGTCCTCTTCGGAAAGTATCTTATCGCCGCCTCCTGTGCCGATTATTCCCTCTTTGGTCTTCCTCAGGGGTACGATGTCCGAAAATCCTTCGAACTCTCCGGCTACGTTTTTTATTACCTCCGGATCGTCCACGAGCACGCCGTTCATCCTGAATTCCTTAGTCAGCTCTTTTTTAAGCGCTTCTGCGCCTTCGATATCTTTATCGGGATCGCGCTTGCCGGTCATGTTTATCATGGGCTCGGTCACGTGGAAGTAAAATACTCCCGCAGGCTTCTTCTCTCCTCCCAGAGCTGCCTCCAGATAGAGCATCAACTGAAGTCTGTAGCCTTTCTCTGCCTCATTTATGCTGAATTTTTCATTTCCGGTCTTATAGTCGATGATCTTGACGCGGGATCCCGGCAGGAAGTCCACGCGGTCTATCTTTCCTTCTATGAACGCCTTGTCCGATATCCCCCCGTCCTTGATGTCTATCTCTATGGGAGGTATCCTCTGACCTCTTCCGAAGGGCTCTTCGAACCTGCCTTCCAGAATGGCTCCGGCCCTTACCTGTTCCACCAGGTTGGAAGCCACTTCAACGGCTGCATTCTTGATGCGTCCGGTGCGGTATTCCTCCTCGTGACCGAGTTTGAAAAGACCGTCCTTATACTTTGCAGCCTCTTCATCCACGAAGCCTTCCACCATTTCTTTCAGTTCATCAGCGGTTATGGTCATCCACGGTGACTCGGGATCCGTGAGGGGCAGTCCGGGAACGCTGAGCCTGTCCGTGAGTTTCATGAGACAGCTGTGATAGACGTCTCCTATCTCCCTGGGCTCTATCCTGAAAACTCTCCTCTCCTCGGGCCTCAGTCCATAGCTCACGAAATGAGAGAAGGGACATTTCGAAAACTTCTCAAGCCTTGAAGGGCTGATGCTGAGATTGTCGGAGACATCTTTCTTGAACAGTCTGGATGCCAGCTCCCTTCCGAGATCTTCCGCCTTGTTCGTGAAGCTCAGACCGTTTCTGATCCCCCTGAGTTTTTCCGGGTCGTGGACCTTATACCAGTCCAGAGCCTCCTCCGTAAGTTCCGGAAGCTCGTCTCCCTCTGTGTATCTCTCCAGGGCGTTTGCCAGATGCTTCAGTCCTCCGGGAGCGTTGCTGAACAGGAATCTCAGGTTCCTTTCGCTTACCGCGTCTTTCTTCACCTTGACTTCAGGAAAGATCTCCCTGAGTTTCATCCAGACGGATGAGGGCTTTGCAGAGTTTCCGTCAAGATCCGACATTGAATAGCTGATATACAGCTTTTCGCCGGATCTCGACAGGTTCCTGTAGATACCCATCTTTTCTTCCATGAGGATGAAAGGATCTGTCTTGCAGAATTCAACTCCCTTTTTCAGGAAGAGTTCCTTCTCTTCTTCTCCGAAAAGGCCTCCGGTATGTTTTCCTGAAGGAAGCACTCCTTCGTTTGCTCCGAGTACCAGGAGCGCTCTGATCTTGCCCGTCCTGGTCCTCTGCATGGTTCCCATGACCAGGCCGTCCTTTGCGGGAGGAAGCATTCCAAGCCTTATGCCTTCCAGTCCCGTCTCCAGCAGATCTCTCATGGTCTCGCCGTCAAAGGGCCTGTCTCCCATGATCTCCCTGATCTGCTCTGAGATCCTGAGGAAGGAATCCCAGACCTGATCCGTCTCTTCAGCCAGATCCTGCCTTCCCTGCTCATCCTGCTCCCTTTCAAGGCGCTCGATCCTTGAGGTCAGGTCAGCCTCATCTCTCAGTAATTTATAGAATCCGGATATGAACTGATCATAGGTATCCGCTTTCAGTATCTCCTTAAGAGCAGTTACCTCAGCTGCCGCCTTCTGTCTCAGGCCGTCCAGCCTCTCCAGTTCCTCCGCTTCATACTCAAAGGCCCCCCGTCTGAAGGGTTTGAGCCACATACGGTTCCTGATCCTGTATTTTATCGTGTAGTTTTCCAGGTCTGCGATCTCATCCGGCGTCATATCCGTCAGACCTGTTTTCAGCATCGTAAATATGCTCTCTGTATCGTGGTCTCCCACAGCAGCGTCCATCAGAGCCAGGATATAGCGGATGATGGGATTGTCCAGGGCCTCTCTTCCCTGATCCATGAAGAGTTCCAGTCCGTATTCGCCGAACACCCTCCTCACTATGGGACCTCTCACATCCTGATCGTTTAAGACGACCTTGATATCGCCCAGCCTGTACCCCTTATCCCTTATGAGGTGCAAAACATAAGCAGCCGCGTTCTCGGCTTCGCTGTAAAGATTCCCGGCTTCGATGAATACCGGCATCTCTTCATCGCCTTCGCCCTTAAAAGGTTCTGCAGGAAGGGCATAGATCTCCCTCTCTATATGCCTTGCAGCCGCATACTTATGATGATCCGTATAGGCTTCAAGTTCCACGGGAAGAGGCGTCAGACTGTAGCCGATGTTCCTGGCTTCAGCCTGCCTTATGAGATTGCGGGAAACGATCCTTCCCAGTTCGAAAAGTTCGCTGTCCCTGCTCTCCTGATCGAGGGAACAGGTCAGCACCACGTTCACCTCTTCGGCATAGGTCATGAGTTCCCCTATGACGGACATTGCCTTAGGCGCAAAGCTGTCGAAGCCGTAGATCCATATGCGGTTTCCCTTTATCAGCTCTGACTTCCCTATCTTTCCCAGGAAGAGGTCTATGTAATCCTCGGAATCGGTATACTTGCCGCTTATCGACTTCTCGTACTCGCTGAATATGAGGTGAAGATCCGAAAGCTTCCTGTGAACGTAAGAGCCTTCCTCAACCTGATCTCTCACCGTCTCCAGCTCATCTGGGCCGGAATTGTACTGCTTCATTTCTGAAATGAAGTCGTTCACCATCTCCAGAAAAGACGTCTTGGTCCCTACTCCCCTGAAGAGCTGAAGATCCTCCGCATGCTCCCTCATTATCTGAGAAAGTATCATATGCCTTCCGTACTTATCTATGAAGGTCCTGGTCTTTCCTCCCAGCTCATTGAGAAGCCTGGATCCGAGTCTTGACATGGAGATGACCTCCACGTCCATCAGGGCTCCTGCCCCGGTCTCCCTGAATAGCCTCCTCTCGGCTTCCAGAGTATACTGGTCCGGCACGATGATCAGCGCCCTGCCGTTTGGATCTATCTTTGAATATATGAATTTTTCCTGATCGACGGCTTCCCGTCCGTACCAGATGTTCAGCATTTCACTTCAATGATTCTATAAGTTCCTTAAGGTCTTCCGGCGTCTCAACGTCGTAATCCTGTACTGCGTCCCTGATGATGGGCTCGCTGTCCCCTGTTATCCTCCAGCCCACAAGCGCTGATTTAACGCCTGCGTTGTTGGCGCACTTGATATCGAAGACTCCGTCTCCTATCATGATGGCTTCCTCCGGTGCGCTTTCCATCTTCTCAAGTCCCAGAAGTATAGGCTCGGGTTCAGGCTTATGCCTGTCCGTATCGTCGCAGGTGACCATTCCGTCAAAGAGGTCCTGCTTGTTGAAAAGATCCAGGTATCTCAGAGTGGATTCCGTGGTGCGGGAGGTCACTATGCACTGCTTGTATCCCTTTTCCTTAAGATATTCCACCAGTTCGAAAACTCCGGGTATGGCCTTCGCCCAGGTATATGCTATGTCTTTCTGATATTCCCTGTAGACCTCAGCCGATTCCTTGGGCGGAACGTCCGGAAACTCCCTTGCCATTGTGACGAGAAGAGGCTCCCCGAAGCAGCTGGTTATGTGTTCCACAGGCATGAAATGACCGTAGTAGTGCTCGTATGTATGCTGCCAGGACTGAAGTATGACGTCGTTCGTATCGAGAAGAGTTCCGTCAAAGTCCCAAAGTATGGTGTTTATCATTTTTGCTTGATTCCTTTCATTGTAAGGCCAACCTTGCCGCGGTCATAGTCTATGGATATTATTTTAACTCTTACCGTATCCCCAACGGATACCACGTCCATGGGGTGTTTAACGTACTTATCGCTTAACTGCGATATGTGTACCAAACCGTCGTTCTTGACTCCGATATCCACAAAGGCACCGAAATCCACAACGTTTCTCACGGTCCCGGTCATCTCCATGTCTATCTTCAGGTCCTCGAATTTCTTGACGTCGTTTCTGAATACCACCGGAGGCGCGTCCTCACGGGGGTCTCTTGCGGGTTTCTTGAGTTCGTCTATGATGTCGGACAGGGTGAACTCGCCGACTCCGATTTCTTCAGCTAACGTCTTAAGGCTTGCCTTGTATGAGGTCTTTCCCATGTTAAGCAGTTTGATGCGGCTCTCTATGTCGGATGCTCCGCCCTGGGTTATGGTCTTCTCATCCATTCCCAGCTTCTCCATGAGGAGTTTAGCCGCTCCGTAGGACTCAGGGTGCACCGAAGTGGCGTCCAGCGGTTCAGTTCCTCCTGATATCCTCAGGAAGCCTGCGCACTGGTTGAAAGCCTTCTCGCCCAGTTTAGGCACCTTCATGAGCTGTTTCCTGTTGGTGAAAGCGCCGTTCTCCTCGCGGTACGCAACTATGTTCTTAGCTATGGCTGAGTTGATGCCCGCAATATATGAGAGCAAAGAATACGACGCGGTATTCAGGTCCACTCCCACGCGGTTCACGCAGTTCTCCACCACGTCCGTAAGGGCCTGGGAGAGCTGCTTCTGATTGATATCGTGCTGATACTGACCTACGCCTATGGACTTGGGATCGATCTTGACCAGTTCAGCCAGGGGATCCTGAAGTCTTCTTCCGAGAGACATGGCTCCTCTGGTGGTAACGTCCAGATCAGGGTATTCCTCCGTGGCAAGTTTGGATGCCGAGTATACGGAGGCTCCTGCCTCATTTACTATAGTGTACTGGATGTCATATCCGTTTTTCCGGATAAAATCAGCTACGACTTCCTCTGTCTCTCTGGATGCCGTTCCGTTTCCCACGACGATTATATCGGTATGATATTTATCGACTATCTTCTTAAGGGTAGCCTGAGCTCCCGCGATATCCTTTTTAGGCTCTGTCGGATAGATCGTCGTATAAGCTTTTAGCTTACCGGTCTCATCCAGTACGGCCACCTTGCATCCGGTACGATAGCCCGGGTCGATGGCGATGACCTTCTTGCCCCTTACGGGAGGTGCCATGAGAAGGTTCTCGGTGTTCCTGGCGAAGATCTTCACCGCTTCCGTCTCGGCGCGCTCTGTGAGCATATTCCTCATCTCGCGCTCGATGGAGGGCGCCATCAGGCGCTTGTATGCATCCTCTATGGTTGCGAGAAGCAGATCGTAGTAGATCGAAGGCTTGCCTCCTTTGGCAGGCCTTCTCACGATGCTCTTTTCGATGAGTCCGTATACCGTGTCGGGCTCGATGGTGACCTTGACCTTAAGCTTCTTCTCCTTCTCGCCTCTGTTTATGGCGAGCACCCTGTGGTTGGGGATCTTGGAGATGCCTTCCGAGAAATCGTAGTAATTCTCGTATACGGTCTTCTCTTCCTTATCCACGGCCTCCGTCACAATCACTCCGTGGGCCTGTGTCTTTTCTCTCACCGCTGCCACGATCTCCGGGTCATCGGCTATCATCTCGGCGATGATGTCGAGAGCTCCCTGAAGGGCTTCCTCAGGAGTGTTCACTTCCTTTTCGGGATCCACGAAGGCTCCTGCGATCTCAAGGGGGTCTCCCTCCTGATCCATCTGAGCGTAGATCTTCATGGCGAGAGGTTCCAGTCCTCTCTCTTTCGCCTTGGATGCGCGGGTCGCCCTCTTCTGCTTATACGGCTTGTACAGGTCCTCCACCCTCTGGAGCACCTCTGCCTTCTCGATCTCAGCCTTAAGCTCCTCGGTGAGTTTCCCCTGCTCGTCAATCAGACGGATGACTTCTTCCTTCCTCTCCTCAAGGGATCTCAGGTATTCGAGTCTTTCGTTCAGATCTCTTAAGAGTTCGTCTGAAAGTCCGCCCGTCGCTTCTTTTCTGTATCTTGCTATGAAGGGGATGGTATTCCCCTCATCTATAAGAGCCACGGTGTCAGCAACCTGTTTCTCTCTTATGCTGAACTCCGTGGCCAGTTTTTTCGTTATGTCCATTAATTGTCTTCGTCCTTCTGCTGCAGTTTGGCGTTTATGAAGCCCTCGATCTCACCGTCCATCACAGCGTTCACGTTGGAGACTTCAAATTGCGTCCTGTGGTCCTTCACCATGGTGTAAGGCTGGAAAACATAGGATCTGATCTGGTTTCCCCAGGTTCCCATTCCCATGTCGCCCTTTAGTTCCTTGATGTTGGCCTTTCTCTCCTCTTCAGCGCGCTCCATGAGTCTCGCCTTCAGGATCCTCATGGCCATATCCTTGTTCTGGAACTGGGATCTTTCGTTCTGGCAGGTTACCACTATACCGGTAGGCAGGTGAGTGATACGGATAGCCGAATCCGTCTTGTTTACATGCTGTCCGCCCGCTCCGGATGAACGGTAGGTGTCTATCCTCAGGTCTTCCGGATTGATCTCAACGTCAACGTCGTCGTCGATCTCCGGCGTAACTTCCACCAGCGCAAAGGATGTCTGTCTCTTTCCCTGCGCGTTGAAAGGTGATATCCTCACCAGCCTGTGGGTGCCCTTTTCGTTCTTCAGATACCCGTAGGCGTTCTCGCCTTCAGCGATGATAGTGGCGGACTTGATGCCGGCCTCCGTGTCATCCTGATAATCTATTACCTTGACCTTCCAGCCCTTCTTCTCGCAGTATCTGGTGTACATTCTGAAAAGCATCTCAGACCAGTCCTGAGCTTCCACTCCGCCTGCACCGGCGTGTATGGAAAGGATGGCGTTGTTGCGGTCGTACTTACCGGTAAGGAGCGTCTTTATCCTGAGTTCCTCCAGGTCTTCCTTCAGTTTTTCAAAGTCATCCACTATGGAGTCGGCGGTCTCTTCATCCTCTTCCATCTCGCAGAGTTCGATCATCTCTTCGATGTCCTTGAGCCCTGTTTCAAGGTGGTCGTAGGAGTTTACCTTCTCCTCCATGGCGCTTTTTTCTTTCATTACCTTCTGGGCGTATTCGATATTGTCCCAGAAGTCCGGCTGCTCGATCTCCCGGTTAGTTCTTTCAAGTTCATCTATGACCCTGTCCAGGTCAAAGAGACCGGCGAACGTCAGCCAGTACCGGTCTTAATCCCGGTATTTCCTGCTTGATCTGATCAAGTTTGAGCATCAGTCTTTCCCCTTTCATGCTTTCTGCATATATTTTAAGATTTTTATTGTCCTTTATTCTTCTCTCGAAACGTTGTCTTCCAGAAGATATCCGTGTTCAGCTTCTCTTAAGCCTCTGATCACCTGATCTTTGTACTGGGCGTCCACGAAGAAGGCTTCGCTTTTAAGCTTCTTCGGAAGGAAGCCGATGGATCTTTTATTGAGAGTGACGCAGGTGATATCGTCCCAGCTGTACTTCAGGGTCTTGTCGCCGCTGGTGTATGTCACGCTGTCCTCATCCATCTCAAGGGACTTCGGAGCGTCATCATCCATAAGCTCATACACTTTCTTCCTGGACCCGCTGTAGGATAAAAATACTGCGACTACGGCGATGGCCATGGCTGCGGTGATCGCCATGTAGATGGGATCCTTTGTGGAAATGGCCAGGTAAAGGGCAACCAGGGCAACTATGAAGAAGCCTATGATCCTAATTCCCATGTAGTTCGTAATGGTCTTGGCCGGTCTTCCCGGGTTGTTGTGCACCCTTACGTAGTTCGTCCTGATATACGTTACCTCTTCGCAGAATCCGCGTGAGCCCTTTTCGTTAAGTTCTATCTTCATGTCTTACCTCGCTGCTTGTTTACTGCATCTTTCCGTGGCAGTTCTTGTATTTTTTGCCCGATCCGCAGGGGCAGAGCTCGTTTCTTCCTACCTTCGGAGTCTCTCTTCTGAAGGTCTCGGGGCGCTTGGCCTCTTCAGGCTTGGGTGCTTCCTTAGGCATGTTGGGAGATGACTGACGGGCCGCCTGGGATCTCGCCTCATCGTGGTACTCGTCCTTTCTCTCCACTTCCTGTGAAACCACGCTTCGTCTTGCGGTGGTGGTCTTGGTGGTTACGTTATAGCAGAACCTTACGGTCTCCTCCTGGATGTCTGCTTCCAGTTCCTCGAACATGTCGAAGCCCTCGTTGGCGTAAGCCACGGCGGGATCCATCTGGCCGAGGGACCTGAGTCCGATACCCTGCTTAAGGTCGTCCATGGCGTCGATGTGATCCATCCAGCGGTTGTCGATGACCCTGAGCATTACCATCTTCTCCAGTTCACGCATGGTCTCGTTTCCGATTTCCTCTTCCTTTAAGGCGTAGAGTTCTCTCATCGTCTTAAGAACGTTTTCCTCGAGATCTTCCGGAGTCCAGTTGTGCATCTTCTCTTCGTTGTATGCCATCTCAGGCCAGTTGAAGGTGATGGATCTCAGCTTCTCGTTAAGGGAATTGAAGTCCCACTCCTCAGGATATCTGGTGCCTACTGTCACAGACTGGATGATGTTGTCCACCAGGGTCTCCATCATGCCCATGATATATTCCTTGACCTCGTCGTTGAAGAGAACCTTGCGGCGCTCGCCGTAGATGACTTCTCTCTGCTTGTTCATGACGTTGTCATACTGGAGAACGTACTTACGTACTTCGAAGTTCCTTGACTCCACCCTCTTCTGGGCGTTTTCGATGGTCTTGGAAAGCATGCCCGCGGCTACGGCATCCTCGGACATTCCGATCTTGTCCATCAGACCCTGCATGCGGTCTCCTCCGAAGAGTCTCATCAGATCGTCTTCGAGCGAGATGTAGAACTGGGTGATACCGGGGTCTCCCTGACGTCCGGCACGGCCTCTCAGCTGATTATCGATACGCCTTGACTCGTGGCGTTCGGTACCGATTATGCAGAGTCCTCCCAGCTTCTTTACCAGTTCCTGCTCTTCCTTGAATTCTTTCGTGTACTTATCCCTCAGTTCCACGAATACCTTATGAGCGTCCACGATCTCCTTATCATCCGTGGGAACGAAGGTACGTGCCTTGTAGATGAGCTCATCGGAATATCCGTCCTTTGCCATCTGTCTTAAAGCTGCGAACTCGGGATTTCCTCCCAGGATGATATCGGTACCACGGCCTGCCATGTTGGTGGCGATGGTAACAGCGTCCTTCTTACCTGCCTCAGCTACGATCTGAGCTTCCTTCTCGTGTTTCTTTGCGTTCAGTACCGAATGAGGCACTCCCCTCTTATTGAGCATCTCGGAAAGGAGTTCAGATATCTCGATGGATACTGTACCTACCAGTACGGGCTGACCGGTGGCGTGGACTTCACAGATCCTGTCGATGATGGCCTTGTACTTGGCCTTCTGGGTCCCGTATACTGCGTCGTCAAGATCCTGACGGATGATCTCCTTGTTGGTGGGGATCTCAACTACATCCATGCCGTAGATGTCGCGGAATTCCTCTTCCTCAGTCCTTGCGGTACCGGTCATACCTGCAAGCTTGTTGTACATCCTGAAGTAGTTCTGAAGGGTGATGGTGGCGAGGGTCTTGGACTCGGATCTGATCTTCATGCCTTCCTTGGCTTCGATAGCCTGGTGAAGACCGTTGGAGTAACGTCTTCCGTACATCAGACGTCCGGTGAACTCATCTACTATGATGATCTCGCCGTCCTGCACGATGTAGTCTATATCCCTCTTCATCATGGCGTGAGCCTTCAGGGCGTTCAGTACGTGATGGTTGTATTCCATGCTTTCGGGATCACCGAAGTTGTCGAGGTTGAAATATCTCTCGGCCTTGGCCACGCCCTCTTCAGTCAGCATGACCTTTTTGTCCTTCTCATCCATGGTGAAGTCTTCGTCCAGCTTCAGGTCCTTTACGAACTTGTCCGCTCTTGCGTAGAGATCCGTGGAATCGTCCCCTCTTCCTGAAATGATGAGAGGGGTCCTGGCTTCATCGATCAGGATGGAGTCGACCTCGTCGACGATGGCGAAATTGAGTTCCCTCTGGATCAGGTTCTCCTTGTAGATCGCCATGTTGTCGCGGAGGTAGTCAAAACCGAATTCATTGTTCGTTCCGTATGTGATGTCGCATTCATACGCGGCTTTTCTCTGAGCGTTGTCCAGTGAATGCACCACGCAGCCTACCGTAAGTCCCAGCCATGCGTAGATCTGGCCCATCCAGTCAGCGTCACGCTTGGCCAGATAGTCGTTTACAGTTACTACGTGAACGCCTTTTCCCTCAAGTGCGTTCAGATATACCGGAAGGGTAGCCACGAGGGTCTTTCCTTCACCGGTCTTCATCTCGGCGATCCTTCCCTGATGGATCGCGATACCGCCAATGATCTGCACCCTGTAGTGCTTCATGTTGAGAACTCTCCATGCAGCCTCCCTGCATACCGCAAAGGCATCCGGAAGAATATCGTCGAGAGTCTCGCCGTTTGCCAGGCGCTCCTTCAGTTTAGGAGTCATGGCTCTCAGCTCATCGTCGTCCATGGCCTCATATTTCCCCTCGAGAGCCAGGACTTCGTCAGCTATCTTGTCCAGCTTTTTTACTTCCTTGGAATTAACGTCCCCAAAAATTTTTTCAAGTAAACCCATTTTGATTTTTCGCCCTTCCGCAAAGCATCTTTGCCGGGCTTTCCTTTCTGTAAAATGTATGTTTTTTGCGGTCCCATGTGGGGGACTGCTTCAAGTCCGATTTTCAGCGCTATATATTATATCATACTTGAGTCAAGTATGCCAGTATATTGTGGCTCTTACGGGATTTACGCGTATTACTGCAGTTTTCTAAAAAAGTACGCGTAAAATATGGCACGCCATTACGCGTACTTTTGCCGATTTCAGGAAAAAGACGCGTAAAATACGACAGACAGTTACGCGTACTTTTGCGGATTTCGGGAAAAAAACGCGTAAAATACGACAGACAGTTACGCGTACTTTTGCGGATTTCGGGAAAAAGACGCGTAAAATACGACAGACAGTTACGCGTACTTTTGCGGGTTTCGGGAAAAAGACGCGTAATTGTAGTCAAAACTTTACGCGTATTATTTGCGTTTTCAAGGTTAGTACGCGTAAATCGACAAATCTCAGCAAACAAAAACCGGGAAGCGCTGGGCTTCCCGGTCTGCGGTTCGAAATATTAAAGGTTTCCGTCAACCTTTGCCATGTGGTGAAGCATGTTGAGGAGGTTGGAGCAGTAACCGAATTCGTTGTCGTAGTAAGCGATGAGCTTGAAGAAGTGGTCGTTCAGCTCGATGGTCTGTCTGGCATCGAAGATGGATGTGCAGGGATCACCTACGAAGTCGCCGGATACTACTTCATCGTCTACGTACTCGATAACGCCCTTCATGTAAGTCTCGGAAGCTTCCTTGATCTTCTCGCGGAGCTGCCAGTGTGAAGTGGGCTTCTCGGTAACGATGTTAACGTCGATAACGGATACGTCAGCTGTGGGAACTCTGTAGGAGATACCGGTCATCTTGCCCTGAAGTGAAGGGATTACGAGACCTACTGCCTTAGCTGCTCCTGTGGTGGAAGGAATTACGTTTCCGAATACGGATCTTCCTGTTCTCCAGTCCTTGAGGGACTTGGCATCTACTACCTTCTGCTTGGCTGTTGCAGCGTGAATCGTGGACATGAGTCCTTCCTTGATTCCCCAGTTGTCCTCAACTACCTTCATGAGAGGTGCGAGGCAGTTGGTGGTGCAGGATGCGTTTGAAACCACCTGCATGTCTGATGAATATTTCTCCTGGTTTACGCCGTATACGAAAGTGGGAGTTACCTTATCCTTGGCGGGAGCTGAAATGATGACGTGCTTGGCTCCTGCTTCGATGTGGTCCATAGCCTTGTCTGTGGTTACGTATGCGCCGGTGCAGTCGATAACATAGTCAACACCTGCAGCCTTCCAGGGAATTTCCTTAGCGTCTGAATACTTATATACCTCGATGTGCTTTCCATCGATGAAAACGCCTGTGTCATCGTGGTCCAGGCTCTTCGGGAATCTTCCGAAGATGCTGTCATACTTAAGCATGTAAACCAGATAATCCAGGTCTGCGTTTCTCCAGTTAATAGCGCGGATGTCCACGTCCGGGCAATTCATTGCTGCGCGGATGATGACTCTTGCAATTCTACCAAATCCATTGATTCCAACTCTGATCGCCATTTGATTGATCTCCTTTTCTCTTATGACTTTGATCATTTTTTGATTTCTCTTCTGCGCTTACGCGCAAACTCTTACATATATAGTGTACACCAAGCCCCTGCTGTTTTCAAGGGCGATAGCGCTCAGATCGATAATTTTTTCTTTATGTAAAGGTTATGGCCTCTTAAGAAGAGCCGGAGTAGGAAACAATTGAAAACGCTGCCTGCTGGCAGCGTTTTTTTAATCTTCTCTATGTGCCTTTTTCCAGTCTTTTATCTGTTTCAGGCGTTCTTTGTACTTGGATTCCAGACCGTTGTCGGAGGGCCTGAAGTATTCCTTTCCCTGCAGTGAATCCGGTAGACACTGCATGGCGGTTATATGGCCTTCGTAGTCGTGGGCGTACTTGTAGCCCTTTCCGTAGCCTATCTCCTTCATCAGTTTGGTGACTCCGTTTCTGATGTGAAGGGGTACGGGTTCCGCCATCATCTTTACGGCGTCATCCCTTGCGGACATGTATGCAGCCTCCATGGCGTTCGACTTAGGTGCCATGGACATGTAGATGACAGCCTCTGCCAGATGCACGGTGCACTCGGGCATTCCGATGAAGTGGCAGGCCTGGTATGCAGCCACGCCTATCTCCATGGCTCTGGGATCCGCGAGGCCGATGTCCTCCGCACCGAACCTCAGGACGCGCCTTGCCACGTACAAGGGATCCTCCCCCGCTTCCAGCATCCTGGCAAGCCAGTAGACCGCAGCGTCGGGATCTGAATTCCTCATGGACTTGTGAAGGGCTGAGATCAGGTTGTAATGCTCTTCGCCGTCCTTATCGTATAATAGCGATTTCTTAGAGATGCACTGCTCCAGGGTCTCGGGAGTTACTGTAGTCACACCCTTCTTGTCAATGTCGCCGTTCAGGATGACCATCTCGAGAGTAGAGAGAGCCGTCCTGGCGTCACCGTTTGCGAAGTTCGCGATCATGTAGAGCATGTCCTCGCTGATCTTGATCTCCTGTCCCCCGAAGCCCCTCTCGTCATTGAGTGCATGTTTGAGGAGTTTCACCAGATCGTCTGCAGATAAAGCCTGGAGGACGAATACTTTGCACCTGGAAAGAAGAGCTCCGTTGATCTCAAATGACGGGTTCTCGGTCGTGGCTCCGATCAGTATGATGGATCCCTTTTCAACAAAGGGCAGGAAAGCGTCCTGCTGGGCTTTGTTGAAGCGGTGGATCTCGTCAACGAAGAGGATGGTCTTCTCACCGAACTTGCGGTTCTCCTCGGCCTGCTGCATCACCTGCTTGATCTCCTTGATGCCGGATGTCACGGCGGAGAAATCGATGAAGGCGGCCTTGGTGCGCTTGGCTATGATCCTCGCCAGGGTGGTCTTGCCCACTCCGGGAGGTCCCCAGAATACCATGGAAGACACCTGGTCGCTCTCGATCAGCCTGCGGAGTACCTTGCCTTCCCCGAGCAAGTGCTCCTGGCCTACGTATTCATCCAGGTCTCTGGGCCTTAAGCGGGCAGCCAGCGGCTGCGGTATTTCGTTTTCAAATAGATTCAGCTGTTCCATTTTTTATTATAAAGCGTATCCTTCCAGGATCTTTCTCGCTACGAACACACCGCTTGCGGATGCGTGTGACAGGGAGTGGGTAACTCCGGAACCGTCTCCGATGACGTAGAGTCCCTTGCATGCGGTCTCCAGATTCTCATCCAGTTCAACGTTCATGTTGTAGAACTTGACCTCAACTCCGTAGAGGAGAGTATCATGGTTTGCAGTTCCCGGGGCGATCTTATCCAGAGCGTATACCATCTCGATGATATCGTCCATGATCCTCTTGGGGATGACCAGTGAAAGGTCTCCGGGAGTAGCTGAGAGAGTGGGTCTAACGAAGCTCTCCTTAAGTCTGCTCTCGTTGGTCCTTCTTCCCTTGATGAGGTCTCCGAAGCGCTGTACAATGACGCCGCCTCCCAGCATGTTGGAAAGACGGGCTATGCTTTCACCGTACTCGTTGGATTCTTTGAAGGGCTCGGTGAAGTGCTTGGTAACCAGAAGCGCGAAGTTGGTGTTCTCCGTGTGGAGAGCGGGGTCTTCGTAGCTGTGTCCGTTTACCGTGACGATACCGTTGGTATTTTCGTTAACGACTACGCCGTGGGGGTTCATGCAGAAGGTCCTCACGAGGTCGTTGTAGTTCTTCGTTCTGTAGACGATCTTTGACTCATAAAGTTCATCTGTAAGATGTGAGAATACCTCATGAGGAAGCTCGACTCTCACTCCGATGTCCACGCGGTTTGAATGTGTGACGATATTAAGGTCTTCGCAGACGCTCTCCATCCACTTGGATCCGGAGCGGCCTACGGAGATTATGAGCTTGTCGCAGGCGAAGTCGCCCTTAGTGGTCTCGATCTCATAGCCTTTGTCAGTCTTCTTGACCCTGGTGACCTGGGTGTTGAAGAAGAACTCCACCTTTTCCCTGATCTCGTTATAGAGGTTCTCAAGGACCACGTAGTTCTTGTCGGTTCCCAGGTGTCTTACCTGAGCCTCCAGAAGCTTCAGATCGTGCTCAAAACATTTCTTCTTGATGCCTGAATTGGCTGTGGAGAAGAGCTTCGTCCCTGCTCCGCCGTGATCCATGTTTATCTCGTCAACGTACTTCATCAGGCGGATAGCCTTCTGATGTCCGATATACTCGTAGAGATTGCCTCCGAACTCGTTGGTTATGTTGTATTTACCGTCGGAGAACGCTCCCGCTCCTCCGAAACCGCTCATGATGGAGCAGGTCTTGCAGTGGATACAGGACTTTACCTTCTCTCCGTCTATGGGGCAGTGCCTCTTGGAGAGTTCGTTTCCCTGTTCGAAACAGGCGATCTTAAGGCTGTGAGATTTTTTTGCGAACTCGTGAGCCGCAAAAACTCCTCCCGGGCCTGCGCCGACGATTATAACGTCATATTTAGTCATTTTTCTACCTCGGTCTAAAATAATATGAGCCATCAGTTCCCTGATGGCTCCGGTTGCTTTCGCTTATTTCTTGATGGTTCCATCCGGGTTGAACACCGGCAGTTCCTCCAGATAAGTGATGTCCTCTCTTCCGAGGGCGTCTCCTTCGGCAAGCACCGCGAAACGTCCGACGATGTTTCCTCCGGCGCGTTCTACCAGGTTCTCCAGGGATCTCAGGGATTCTCCCGTGGATATTACGTCATCCACGATGAGGACTCTCTTGCCCTTGATCATATCTATTTCTCTCTGACCGATGCAAAGCATCTGGATGTGATCCGTAGTGATGGAGTCAACATCGGTGGTCAGCAGGTTTTCCATGTAAAGTTTGGGTCCTTTGCGGGCGATGACATAGTTGTCAGTGCCTGCCTGACGGGCCATTTCATAGCAGAGAGGAATTCCCTTAGCCTCTGCAGTCAGAAGAACATCAAACTCAGGCGCCTTCTTCAGAAGTTCCGCAGCGCTTGCCTTGGTGATTTCCACGTCGGAGAACATGATGAAAGCTGCGATATAAAGGTCGTCTGTAACTTTGCAAAGGGGAAGCTGTCTCTTAAGTCCAGCAATTGTCATTTCATGATACATATGCTTTACCTCTCTTTAAATATTCGTATCCAACAGAGTTATTATACATTAAACGTTCTGCAGTTGCAAGTGAAGCCTTGAAAATAGGCTATCCATCGGCTTTTTCTTTTCTTCCGGAGTTCATGAGGACGATGGAGAAAAGCACGATGACCAGTCCGATGGCATTGATGATCCCGATGTTCTCGCTGAACACGAGCAAGCCGATCAGGGTGGCGATTATGGGTTCAACGGATGCGATGATGGGTACCCTTGAAAGTTCTACATCGTGGGAAATGCCGTTCATATAGAAGAGATAGGATCCCACCGTGGGAATAAGTCCGTAGCCGAAGCCCAGGAGCCAGAAATACGGGCTCGTTGCTGCCATTATCTTTGGAAGCGGATTGGCGAAGAGCGCAAGGGAAAGCCATCCGAAGAGGAAGTTATAGAATACCAGAGTGAAGGGATCTACCTCGTCCGATGTAAACTTGCCAAGTATGGTTACCATGGCGTAGAAGAAGCCCGCTCCCACTCCGAGAAGGATGCCTATACCGGATACCTTGAGGACGCTGAGATCGCCGCCCGTGACCATGATGAAGCAGCCAAGCAGGTTTATCACAAGGGCTATGCCCTTTCTGGCATTTATCTCTTCTTTAAAGAGCAGCTTTGACAGGATGGCTACGAAGATAGGCGCGGTATAAAGAAGTACCGAGCCCATGGCCACTCCCACGCTGTTTATACATCCGCTGTATGACAGGTTGAAGAAGGCCTGGGTGACTATACCCATCAAAACACACTGAAGGAGTCCTTTCTTGGAGATCCTGAAGTAGTTCTTTCCCGTCTTCATGCTCATAACAAGAAGAAGCGGTATGAGTATGAGCCAGGCGCAAAATATCCTCATGAAGGCCGTGAGGCCTGTGTCCACTCCTATTTCGCTGAGTTTCCTCACGAAGAAGCCGATGCTTCCCCAGAGGACTCCCGCGCAGAGTACCATTATGTATCCGGCGGTGGCGTTATCTTTTTTGTTGTTTAAAGTTTTATCTTTTATGTCTGACATTGATGCTTTTAAAAGGCCGGCCCCCTTGGAAGCCGGCCTGATGTGTCAAGTATTACATGGTGATCATGCAGAACTTCAGGATGAAGAGCAGTGCGATGATGGTTACCATGATGTCTTTTGATTTATATTTTCCGGTGAAGATGGTGATCGCTGTGTAAGTGATGGCACCGATACCGATTCCGTTAGCGATTGAATATGTAAGGAGCATGGAGATGATGGTCATGAAGCCTACAGCTGAGGAAGCGAGGTCTGTCATGTCGATCTTCTTCACGTTTCCGAGCATGAGAACTCCTACGTAAACGAGAGCAGGAGATGTAGCGCATGCGGGCACTACGGAAGCAAGAGGTGTCAGGAACAGGCAGAGGAAGAAGCAGATAGCTACTGTCACTGATGTGAGACCTGTACGTCCGCCTGCGGATACGCCTGTTGCGGATTCAACGAAAGTGGTGCAGGTGGATGTTCCGAGCATTGCTCCGACAACTGTTGCTGTGGAGTCTGCCATCATGCACTGGTTGAGGTTGATGGGGTCGCCGTTCTCGTCCAGCATGTCAGCTTCGGATGCTGTTCCGTAGAGGGTTCCGATGGTATCGAACATGTCTACCAGACAGAATGCAACTACCAGCATGATGCCGCCCAGCACGCCTCCGACCAGTTCAGGGCTGAATGCTGCATGCCATGAACCTGCGGTGAATACACCGAAGACTCCTACTTCAGCGAAATCCCTGAAGGACTGTCCTACCTGTGCATAGTCGAAGCTGGGTACTTCTCTTACGATGATGTAATAGAAGAAAGCTGTTACGAACATTCCGATGATGACGTTTCCTCTTACTCCGCGCTTTCCGAGGATGACGATGATGAGGAAGCCTACGAATGCCAGGATGGCGGGAACTACGTTAAGGAGTTCGCCGTTTGCGATGGCCCCGTGGATGTCAACGAGCTGTGTAAGCGTATACTGGTTGTCCTGGATGAAGCCTACGTTCTGGAATCCGATGTATGCGATGAAGAGACCGATACCTGCGGATACAGAGACCTTGAGTGCGGGAGGCATAGCCTTGGCGATGTACTGTCTTGCGCCTGTGAATGACAGGATCAGGAATACGAGACCGGAGATAAATACGATAACGAGTCCGGCGTGATATCCTTCGACGGGGTCTCCTCCGTTCATAAGTTCAGGAAGTATGAAGCTTACGAAGAAGAAGGAGTTGAGTCCCATGCCGCATGCCTGTGCAAAAGGCATCTTGGCATAGAGTCCCATGATAAGGGTTCCTATTACTGCTACTAAGATGGAACCTACGTAAACCGCGTTCCATACCTGACCCAGGCCCTCGCTGAAGCCGGTTACCTGGTTGGGGTTGACGATGATGATGTACGCCATCGCAAAGAATGTTGTAAGGCCTGCGAAGATCTCAGTCCTTACAGTAGAGCCTCTCTTGGAGATCTCAAAAAACTTGTCCATTAGTAATAATTCCTTTCTACCTTTTTATTATCCACGCTGTCTTCCGGCAGCTTTTAATTAACGGTCTTCTCTGAAGTAGTTCAGTCCCAGTCCCTGAGGAGGCTGATCCTCTCTCCTCTGCCTCATGGATACCATGATGAGCACTATGGCAGTAGCTATATAAGGTACGATCTTATATATCTGCGTGGGCAGGAACGGGATAGGCAGTCTCAGATACAGGATGAGGAGAGCTCCGAAGAGAGCTGAACCCCAAAGCGCATTCATCGGTCTCCACAGACAGAAGATTACAAGGGCTACGGCTACCCAGCCTTCACCTGAAAGTCCGCTGTGGTTCCAGACCGAGCCGGCGATGGTCATGGTGTACACCATGCCGCCTACGGCGCTGATGCCGCCGCCGATTACGGTGGCCAGGTATCTGTACTTCGTTACGTTGATGCCGGCGGCATCAGCCGTCGCCGGCGACTCTCCCACGGCCGAGAGGAAAAGTCCCTTGCGGGTCTTTTTCATGAACCAGGCCATCACGAGAGCCATTACCACACCCAGATATACGAACAGATTGTAGCTGAAAAGTATCTGTCCTATTACCGGGATCTTCTGAAGCGCCTCCGGAAGTATGGGTTCCGCGAAGGCATCCTTTAAAGCGTTTGAAATGGTGACGTTTCCGCCCACCTTGATCCTCATGAGCTCTCCCACGAACTGGCCCACGCCTGTACCGAAGATGGTAAGGGCGAGACCCGTAACGTTCTGGTTTGCTCTAAGAGTTATTGTCAGGAAACTGAAGATCAGTGATCCGATGCAGCCTATTCCGAAGGAACAGAGGAGAGCGATTGCTACGGCCACTGCGCCGGACGCATTGTCTCCTGCAGCGTTTCCGTAGACGAAGGCTCCCATGAGGCCGAAGGCGCCTCCCATGAACATGAGACCTTCAACTCCCAGATTGAGGTTTCCTGATTTTTCTGTAAGTATCTCTCCCGAAGTTCCGAAGAGAAGCGGTGTGCCGTTTATGATGGCGGCTCTGATAAGTCCTATTATGTTGAAGTTCATTTAGCCGCCTCCTCTCCTCCGGCAGGTGCCGGTTTTACGGGCGCTGCCTCTTCATGGTGCTCTTCCTTACCTCTGAATATCATCTTGTAGTTGATGAAGAATTCGCATCCCAACATGCAGAGGAGGATGATACCTGTGATGATATCCGATATGGATGCCGGTACACCCAGGGTCGTCTGGATGCTGGACGCTCCCTTGGAGAGCACTGCCAGCATGATGGATATCGCAACCATTGCGAAGGGATTGAGCTGAGCGAGCCATGTGACCGTGATGGCTGTGAATCCAACTCCGCCCGCCACGTCTGAATAGAGGGTCTGGTTGGCACCGGAAGCTACCATGAAACCTACAAGACCGGCTATGCCGCCTGACAGGCAGGCTGTTCTGATGGTGACCTTCCTGACGTTCATTCCGGCGTATCTTGCGGTGTTCTCGGATTCTCCCAAAACCTTTATCTCATAGCCGTGTTTTGTTTTGGACATGTAGATGTACATGAACACGGTGAGTATAAGCACTATGATCCAGCCGATGTGCACTCCTAACACCTTCGGAAGCACAGCTGACTGCTCGAACATGGGTATGATCTGTGAACCTGGTTTGCCCTCCCAGGGGCCGCCCTGAAGCCAGCCGACGATTCCGATGGCTATGTAGTTCATCATAAGGGTGAACAGGGTCTCATTGGTTCCCCAGTTGGCTTTGAAAAGCGCCGGGATCCCTGCCCAGATTGCGCCGAATACGATGGACGCTATACCCATCACGATGAGGAGGATGGGTGAAGGCATCGAGTGCGCCATGTTTATCGCAAAGAATGTCGCCGCCATGGCTCCCATGGTGATCTGTCCTTCAGCACCGATGTTCCAGTACCTCATGGCGAAGCATGGTGCGAGAGCAAGGGCAGTTCCGAGAAGCGGCACCGCCGTCTTCACTACCTGCCTGATGCCGGTGACCTTTCCGAGAGATCCGGAAAGGATGGTCCCATAGGCCGTGAGCGGATTGGCTCCTGCGATCATGAAAACAAGTCCGCCCAGGAGGATGGCGAAGACCAGAGCTCCGAGCCTGATGAGCCAGATCCTGGATTTGGCCATATTCTGTCTTTTGGTAAGACGGATAAGAGGTTCTCTTTCTTTCATTTAGTTATCCTCCTTTCCGCCGAGCTTTGTCATAAGAAGTCCGACTTCTTCTTTGGTCGTCTTTCTGGCATCTACGATGCCCGATACCTTTCCTCCGCAGAGGACCAGTATCCTGTCGCAGAGTTCCAGAAGCACGTCCAGATCTTCTCCTACGAAGATAACGGCCACTCCCTTCATCTTCTCTGCTGTCATCATATTATAGATCGTGAATGAGGTGTGTATGTCAAGACCGCGGACTGCGTAGGCACTCATGAGCACGGTCGGCGCCTGGGCGATCTCACGCCCTACCAGTACCTTCTGTACGTTTCCGCCGGACAGCTTCCTTACGGGGTAGTCGATTCCGGGAGTCTTTACGTCCAGATCTTCCAGTACCTTCTCCGCAAGCTTTTCAGGGCCCTTGGTATCTACGAAGATTCCTTTTCCCTTGTTCCAGGACCTGAGCATCATGTTCCCGGTCATTCCCATGCCGCCGACGAGGCCCATGCCCAGTCGGTCTTCGGGAACGAAGGCCAGGGATACTCCGGCGTCCTTGATCTCCATTGGGGTCTTTCCCACAAGTTCCGCGGGACTCTTTCCCTCCGGAGTATAGATTATGGAGCCCTTGGAGATGTGTCTCAGACCTGCGATGGATTCCAGAAGTTCCTTCTGTCCCGAGCCTGCGATACCGGCGATTCCCAGTATCTCTCCTCCAAAGGCTATGAAGCCCACGTCGTCGAGTCTTATCATTCCCTCGCTGTCTCTTACGGTAAGCCCTGCTACCGTGAGTCTCGGCTTAGGATCCACAGGCTCCGGTCTGTCTATATTAAGTGAGATCTTGTGTCCCACCATCATTTCCGTGAGTTCCTTTTCGTTGGTTTCGGCCGTCTTGACAGCTCCGATGTATTTGCCCTTTCTGAGAACGGTGACAACGTCTGATATTGCCATTACCTCGTTCAGCTTATGCGTGATGAGGATGATGGATTTGCCGTCCTCCTTCATGGCCTTGAGCACCCTGAACAGCTTCTCCGTTTCCTGAGGTGTGAGTACTGCCGTAGGCTCGTCCAGGATAAGGATATCCGCTCCCCTGTAGAGTACCTTGATGATCTCTACGGTCTGCTTCTCGGATACGGACATCTCGTAGATCTTCTTATCCGGATCTATCTCAAAGCCGTACTTTTCCCCGATCTCCTTCACCTTGGCGGAGATGGTCTTCCTGTCAAGCTTCCCTTCTTCCTTAAGACCAAGAACTATGTTCTCGGCAGCAGTGAAGACGTCCACCAGCTTGAAGTGCTGATGGATCATTCCTATCTTGTTGTCGAAGGCATCCTTCGGGGATTTGATGGATACCGGCTTGCCGTCGATCAGGATCTCTCCCTCATCGGGGAAATAGATCCCGGCCAGCATATTCATGAGAGTGGTCTTGCCGGAACCGTTTTCTCCAAGGAGCGACATGATCACACCGCGGTCCAGATAAAGATCCACCGAATCATTGGCAACGTTGGATCCGAATCTCTTGGTTATCCCTCTGAATTCCACTGCATGTGTGGTTTCTGACATCGCTTTTTCCTTTCATTAGTGATGAAATACGCGTACAGCTCTTTTACATCATGCCGCAAAGTCAAGCATGAGCCATAAAACATAAAAACCCAAAAGAGGACTTATTCAGTCCTCTTCCGGTAATATTGATCTTTTTAAAAATTAGTAAGCCTCGTTGAGCAGTTCGATTCCGTCGATCCTTAATGCAAAGTAAGGAGCTGACTGGAAGTATGATTCGTGGAACGCACCGTCAAATACAGCCTCTTCACTGTCGGGAGCAAAGTCTCCGTCTGTGTCGAGAGCGAATGCTGTGGTAACTTCCTGACCGCCTACTGTGAATGTGGATGTGTCGAATACCTGGAGTTCTCCGGATTCGATCTGAGCTCTTACTTCGTCAAGCTTAGCCTGAGTTCCCTCAGCGGCTACAGCTTCGTTGAGTTCGGTGAGAGCTACGTCTCCGTCAGCAAGACCGTGCTGGCAGTAATCCTGATCTACGGTTCCGCCGTTAACGATGGTCTCGATAACGTATACGAAGTAGTTGGTCCAGTCGATTCTGGATGAAACGATGGATGCCTCGGGAGCTACGTCAGACATGCTGATGTTGTATCCTACATGAGGAACTCCGTTGGACTGTGCTGTGGTAGCGGGTGTGGTGGAGTCAGAGTGCTGAGAGATCAGCTTGGCTCCCTTGTCGATAAGGTCCTGAGCCGCAGCGGCTTCCATGGTGGGATCTCCCCAGGAACCGATGAACTCTACCTTCATTGTAGCGGAAGGGCAAACAGATCTTGCGCCGAGGAAGAAGGATGTATATCCTGAGATAACCTCTGCGAAGGTGTATGCTCCAACGTATCCGATAACAGCTTCTTCAGCCTTGATCTCGCCGTTATCGATCATTTCCTGAAGCTTCATTCCTGCAGCAACGCCTGCAAGGTAACGTCCTTCATAGATCGAAGGGAATGCGTTAACTGTGTTTGCAAGGTCGTCCTTCCAGGAACCTTCATTTGTCATTCCAACGAAAACTGTGTCAGGATAATCCCCTGCAACTGTAAGCATAGCGGGCTCCATACCATAGGAGTTGCAGAATACAGCGATGCATCCGGCTCCTGCGAGTTCTTCGCAGTCAACGGCAACGGGGTCACCTTCAGGATGATTGTAAGTCTTGGTCCATTCGATGTTGATGCCCTTGTCAGCAAGGATCTTCTGTGCTTCATCTGCAGCCATGTAGAAGTTTCTGTCATAAGCTGCGTTGTCATCGCCGATGCAGACCATACCTACCTGATAAACAGTATCGGATGTTGCTTCGCTTCCGCCCTCATTTGAGGATCCGCCGCATGCTGCGAAACAGAATACCATGGAAACGATCAGCAGAACTGCTAAAAATTTCTTCATATTTCTCTCCTTATTCACGAATAAAACATTTGAATTTTAAAGGTTTTCTTACCCTTTGATTATACTAAAATAAGGGCTCTATAGCAATTGAAAAATTCCCGATTTGACAATTATTTTTCATATAAAAAACAGCAGTGTTCAGGACATTATGAACGCTGCTGTATAATGCTCTTGTTTTCATTCACTTTTATTTTAACGTTTGTCAAATTTCAGACAAAAGTCTTCTATCAGTCGGCAAATCTGATCTTTCCGTTGTCCATCTCCGCGACTGACGCCAGGGTCTCGACCCTGTATCCCAAGTCTTCCAGAGATTTTTTGCCCCCCTGGAAATCCTTGGAGATGACGATGCCGATACCGGCGACCTTGGCTCCTGCCATCTCCACTATGGAAGCAAGTGCCTTTGAAGCTTCGCCATGGGCAAGGAAGTCATCGATGATCAGAACATTTTCACCTTCTGACAGATGCTTTTTAGCAACTGTGATCTCGTTCAGCGTCTGCTTGGTGAAGGACATGCAAGGAGCCTGATAAACCCCCTCGTTCATTGTATTTGGTTTGGCCTTCTTGGCAAATACCACCGGACAGAAGCCGAAATATCTGGCTGCAGAAACAGCGATGGCTATACCGCTGGCCTCCACCGTCAGTATCTTGTCCACCTTGACGCCCGCAAAGCGTCTGGCGAACTCTTCGCCTATCTCATCCATGAAGGACGTATCGATCCTGTGATTTATGAATCCGTCCACATTGATCCTGTCGGAACCGAGGGCCACGCCCTCTTCCAAAATTCTCTTCTTAAGCTTTTCCATAACCTTTCCTTCCTTACTCCTCTACAGGCTCTTCACAGGTCTTCATGGCTTCAAGAGTCTCGGTCAGGAGATAATCCAGATCCCAGCCAAGCATCTCTGCTCCGCGCTTGATGACTTCTCTGTCGCAGCCTGCAGCGAATCTTTTGTCCTTGAACTTTTTCTTGAGGGACTTGAGCTCCATATCCTGGCAGGACTTGGAAGGTCTCATGAGAGCGGCAGCTCCGATAAGGCCTGTAAGTTCGTCACAGGCAAAGAGCACCTTTTCCATCTCACGTGTGGGTTCCACATCGCAGCACTCGCCGTAGCCGTGAGAGCAGATGGCGTGGATCATGTCTTCCTCTACCCCTGCCTCCCTGAGAAGTTCAGGAGCTTTGATGCAGTGTTCCTCAGGCCACATCTCAAAATCGATGTCGTGAAGGAGTCCGACGATTCCCCAGTATTCTTCTTCACCGCCGTATCCCAGCTTGTTTGCAAAATACCTCATTGCGCCTTCCACCATTCTTCCGTGGTGAAGGTGAAATTCGTCCTTGTTATACTTCTTCAGTAATTCATATGCTTCGTCTCTTGTGATCATGAACTTGCCTTTCTTTTATATAATTATCAAAAGCCAATTATCCTCACACTCATGGAGCGTAAGGATCATTGGCAGATTATTATCTTTAAATACACTTTCTTGGAAAGGAGTCTTATTCAGTAACAGCTGTTTCCGGAGCCTTCTTTTCAGGCAGGTTGGAGATGACCACAGCTGCGAACATGATGACACAGCCCAGGATCTCTCTCATGGTCATGGTCTCGTGAAGCAGTATCGATCCTGCCAGTACTCCGAATACTGATTCCAGACAGAGGATCAGAGCGGCGATGGTGGGATCTGCTTCTCTCTGTCCCAGCACCTGGAAAGTGTAACCAATACCGCAGCTGATTACGCCTGCATAGAGGATGGGGAACCATGCGGTCATTATGTTCGATACGCTTACGGGTCCCTCGAAGATGAACATGCAGATCATTCCCAGCAGACCTGCAAAAAGGAACTGTATGCAGGAGAGCTTAAGTCCGTCCACCCTGTCGATGAAGTTGTCCACTGATACCATCTGAGCTGCGAAAGCAACAGCGCAAAGGATTACCAGCGTATCGCCGATCTGAATGCTGAAGGATGCATCCGTCATGCAGAGCAGATACAGACCGATTATGTCAAGACCTACGCAAAGCCATACCAGCGGGCGGGTCTTTTTCTTATGTACTATCAGTGAAAGGATAGGGCAGAATACCACGTACAGCGTGGTTATGAAAGCCGCCTTACCGGCTGTGGTGTATGCCAGTCCGAACTGCTGAAGTGATGCAGCTACGAAAAGGAACGCTCCGCAGACCAGTCCACCGATTATCTCCGTCCTGCTGAACACAGGCTGTGTCTTATCCTTACGGCCTTTAAACACGAATGGAAGCAATACCAGGCCTCCAATAAAGGTACGGATGCCGTTAAACGTAAACGAACCGATTTCTCCGCCGGACTTCTGAGCAACAAATGCAGTACCCCAGATGATGGCTGTGATCAGAAGCAGCATGTTTGCTTTCATCTTTTTTGACATAAGTCTATCTCCTATTACTTTGATTTGCGATAACTTGTATCCGGACTGTTCCTGCGGGTATTTATATTTCCCTCAGGCTTCCTTCCAGAAGAAGCACCCTCACCGAAAGCGCCAGGCTTTCTCTGAAGTTCTCTTCATCGAGAGTCTCTCCCAGAAGTTCGTGGATCCTGCGGATCCTGTACCTCACGGTATTTTTATGGCAGAACAGCTTTTCTGCCGTTTCGTTCAGATCGAAGCCCGAAGTTACGTATTCCCTGGCTGTCAGAAGCAGGTTTCTTACGTCTTCGTCACCGGATGACAGAAGGGGCTTCATAAATTCTTTTGCGCTTTCTGCCAGCTTCCCGGAACTCATCTGCGCAGCCAGAAGCCTGTAAACTCCGGCGTTCCGGTATTTCTGAGATCTGCAGCCTCTAATGCGTCCGATCTGCAGCGCCCAGAACGCTTCTCTCACGGCTGTTTTAAAGGCATCTCTTGCCACGACGCTGCTGAATCCGGTCACCGCATCTTCCAGAGGAAGCCCTGCCGCTATCGCCGCATCCTTCAGCAGCACATTCATGTCGCCACCCGCTGTATCGTTCCTTGTCATGAACACCAGTCCGCCTTGTCTGAATCTCACGAAGGTCACTCTGTCCGAGTACCGTGGATCCAGGCTGAGCCTCCTGGTAAATCTAACCATGTGATCCCTGTCAAAGGTCTGCATGGTTTCCTTTGTCTCTTCAAAACCTTCGAAGCAAACCGCCTGCAGGTACTCTCCTTTCTTTGGGAGCACCATGCGCGCGAGCCTCGCACATTCATTCTCCGTTATGACGTCCTTCAGGACCTTTTCAAAAGCTTCTTCCACTTCCTTTTCGGTCATGTCCAGACCGGCCTCTTTTTTGACCGCCAACACTATGTCTTCGAAGAAAGCGTCGTCAGTTATCTCATATATCGGAAAATCATTGGTTTCTGCATAAGCCAGCACCTCAGCCGGGAGTTCTTTGAAGAAGATGGGTTTGTAGCACATACATGCTACTCCCATTTCGTCCAGCTGCTTCACAGCCGGAAGTATCATGGAAGCATCATATCTTGCGAACAGGAGACTGGTTAGGCCGATGCTGTTGCCGTAGAACATCTCTTCTCTTGTGAATTCTATACCGTCGGCGAATTCAAAGTCGATGATCTCGGTGGCGTTGACTTCCTTGTCCAGGCCTCCTTCGCCTGTTATGAGCCTGAAGCCCGACATCTCAGGCAGCTTCATGACGTCTCTCAGTTTCAACTCTCGCTCCTATACTAAGACCTTGAAGCATTCTCCTTCTTGATTTCTCTGTAAAGTATTATCACTTCCGGCCAGGTCTTGTGACCGAAGGGTTTGCAGGATCTTATCTGGTTTGATCCCTCAGAAGTTTTATCGCTGCCGATATTGAATACTCTTTTTTTTGCATTATTGATATAAGCCGTTTCAAAGTTATTTCTGTTATACATTTCGGTACCTCCTTCTAAAGACTTTTGTTTTCATTTGGTACTTTAAGTATAAAACAGTATCTGCTCTGATTCATTATCACGGCTTATAATAATTATAGCATCTGATTGTACGTTTGTACAATAAAAAGCTGATATGCGCTAATATTTATGATTGATTTCGAGCTATATTTGTGATTTTCTCCAACTATCACCCTTTGCTGATTCACAGGTCATTATGTCGTATGATGCCGGTTCACCGTTCTCGAAGTATACTACGTATCCGAGTCCCGTAAGGGGCACCCAGTCCCAGAAGACCGGCCTGTCATCCGGGAACCAGTTCATCATAGTGCCTGCGATGCTTCCTCCGTGGCATACCATGACGGATACGGCATCCTTACCGCTGTGTCTGTGAGCCAGTTCCTGCATCCTGTGATAACCTATTAACTCCTTGTTTCCCCTCTTTATTCTCTCGATATATTCGTTCATGCACTCACCGCCGGGGAAGGTGAAGTTTCCTGAAGCGTCCTCAAGCCATTCTTTGCCCCCCTCCTTCTCAGCGAGCTGGTTGAAGGTGTGACACTCCCACTCTCCGAAATTTATCTCTTTCATGTCAGGGATCTCCGTATAGGGAACGTCCCCGAAGAGGGCGTGGAGGGTCTCCGTGGTCCTCACGAGCCCCGTCGTATAGAACTTGGCGTCGCCGGGGATCTCAGGATATGCTCCTTCCGCCTTGAACTTCGCCAGCTGTTCGTAGCCCTCCTTAACGATCGGAAGGTCCTCCCAGCCGTAAAACCATCTGTTCAGGATCCCCTGAGTGATCCCGTGCCTTACTAAAACTATATATGACTTCATACTATTTGATTCTCTTTCCTATTCCTGCGAATACCCTGACCACCGCCAGCGCTTCCTGGGCCAGGTACATGGAGGTCCTGCCCACGGCCTCTCTGTAGGCTCTGTCCTCCGCATCCATTGGCACCAGCCCGCAGGAAATATCATTTACTATCATTACAGATCTTACCCATCTGCTCTTTCTTGCCGCAAGATATTTAAGCGGGTCTCTTCCGTTATCGAGACAGGCCTTCACCAGGTACTCCACGTTGTTGATGATGGGAGCGCCTTCAGGCATTTCCACTTTGTCCTTAGAGCAGGTATATATGTCTTTTCTTGAAAGGTTGAATTTTTCAAGAGCGTAGTCCAGTTTTCCCTGATACGCTCCGCCTGTTATCAATACCATCTCGTCTCCTTATAAAGTAATAATCAGACTCATCATTCCAAGCAGTTCTCCCCAGAGTATGCCGTAGCCTGCCACGTCTCCGTTCATGCCCTGAAGCTCTTTTCTGGCTATAAAGATCGAAGCCAGCGTTCCGATCACACAGGCAAGTACCGTTATGAGCACCCTAAGCCTGTCGCCTCCCGAAAAGGCAAAGGCCAGAGCCACCCATACGATCAGCTGAAGGATCAGGAATCCGCGTGCCTTGTCATCCTTTTGCATCTCTATGTACTGGCTGGTCTCCATGGGCTCCAGGCTCATCATCATGAGCGCGCTGAGTCCTCTGGGCACGGCCATTATCATCACGAGTGCAGCAGGATAGATCAGATTCTCGGTATAAGCCGACGTCACGAACCCGAATTCCATCATCACCAGAAAAATCATGGCGACTATGGCGAAGGTCCCGCAGCGGCTGTCCTTCAGTATTGCTCTTTTCTTTTCAAGGGACGCCCTCGACATCAAAGCGTCGTTCACGTCCATGTATCCGTCCACATGTATGAACCCGGAGATTATGAAGGGAAGCCAGGTTATCAGCGCCCCCGCCGCAAAATACGGCAGCTGAACCTTTGAGATCAGCAGATAGCAAAGCGCCCAGATGATGCCCATTATGGCGCTCACCGTGGGAAGCCATGCCAGCATGTAAGGCCTCGCCTCTTCATCCCATTTTTTCGGTCCGGGGATATAGCAGAAAAATCCCCAGCTCATGCAGAAACCTATAAGCAGTTTTCTCATTCTTTATCCACCTTGATCCCCCAGTCTTCCTGGATGGCTCTGTCATCCTTATAGTCGATGGGGATACCGTTGATCATTTCGACCACCCTGCCGCAGGCCTTCGCCAGGGCTCTGTCGATTATCGCGAGGCCGCGGATGTAGCCATCTGTCACCTCGTCATATTCCACGCCGTCGGCATAGATGAAGTCCGATACGAAGATCAGTCCGTCCATGTCCTTGCACAGTGCCTTCAGACTTTCGGATATCCTGATGGAAGCCTCTGCATCCACCGTACCGTCTGCCCTGAACATCTCGTTTGAAAGAAGGGCCGTCACGGAATCTATGAGATATACTCCCTCGCCGCGGTTTCTGATCTCGATGTCGATATCCTTCCCGCATTCGATGGTCTTGAACCCAAGGCCTCTTCTGTCGTCCCTGTGTCTTTCTATCCTGGCTCTGTCCTCGCCGTCATGTGGCACCATGGTCGCAACGTAGTACAGCGGGCAGTTCTTCTCTTTTGCCATGTTCACAGCGAGGCGCTGCGCAAAGGATGATTTTCCGTTTTTTGCTCCGCCTGAAATGAATACGTTCATCAGAAGAAGTTCCCTTCCTTTCTCTGATCAAGATAATCAGCGTCTATGGCTCCCTCATCGTAGGTCGCCATGCCGTTCATGGTTGCGCAGGCAGTCTCCAGTATCTTGAAGGTTATGGGACAGCCCGAACCTTCTCCCAGCCTCATGCCCAGGTCGAAGATAGGCTTGACTCCCAGCTCTTCCATGGCGAGCACGTAGCCCGGTTCCTTTGATTTATGGGATGCGAACATGTAGTTCACGCTCTTAGGCTGGATTTTAGACGCTGCAAGCGCCGCCACAGCTGATATATATCCGTCTATAACCACCGGTATCCTGTATCTGGCGGCTCCGATGTATGCGCCTGCCATGGCTGCTATATCGAAGCCTCCCACCTCGCGAATGATCTCCATGGGATCCTTTCCCTTCACACGGCTCACCGCTTCATCGACTATCCTGTGCTTCTTTTCGAGACCTTCATCCGTCAGTCCGCCGCCGCGTCCTACTACGTCCTCTGCAGTCTTATCGGTAAGGGCCGCAAGTACGCAGGCTGAGGTGGTGGTGTTTCCTATTCCCATCTCGCCCACTCCGAAGACGTTGTATCCCAGTTTCTTAAAAGTCTCCGCAGCCTCTATACCCGTAAGGAAAGCCTTGGTAAACTGCTCTTCTGTCATGGCAGGTCCCTTGGCGAGGTTTGCGGTGCCCCTTGCCAGTCTGCGGTTTACTATTTTCTTGGTGAGGAAGTTCCTGCATTCCGTACCGTCGCAGTCATCGCAGGCAGCTTCGATCATATTATCGGTCAGCAGTTCTTCGGGAAGATCCATCTTGACTCCCATGTCGCATACCAGAAGGTCTATTCCCCAGTACTTCGCCATGGAGCTTACTCCGGTCAGTCCTCTGGTGAAGTTGATGGTCTGTGAAAAGGTTACGGACTGAGGCGCTGAAGCTACTCCTTCATCCACCACGCCGTTATCGGCACTGAAGATGGCTACAGCCTGTTTCTTCATGTCGTTCTTTACCAGTCCTGTTATACCGGCAAGCCTTACCGTCATCTCCTCCAGGTCTCCGAGAGCTCCGGTGGGTTTGGCCAAAACTTCCTGTCTCGCTTCAGCGGCCTTCACCGCCTCCTGATCAAGATCTCCCATTTCTTCTATGTCGTTTAATATCTCAAGTATTTTGCTGTTCATCCTGTGTACCTTTCTGAACTCTCTGCTGAGCTATATTTCTCCTATGTCTGTATATCCGTCGAGGAAGGCTGCCATCATCTGAAGGATGGTCTCGCATTTTCCCTCGGTGACCTCTACATTAAGAGGCATGATGGGGTCGTGGAGCGACTTTCTCAGAAGGCACCAGCCTTTGACCTCCGGAAGGTCGAAGTTTATCCTTACGCCCTCGTAGTTCGGCTCCACCAGACTGAGTCCTCTGTCTTCCTTGGCCTTTACCCAGACTTTCAGTCCTGCCAGCACCTGATCTCCGTACACGGAGAAATCGCTGGCGTGGATGGGAAGTCTCACCTCTATTGCCTCCTTCGGCTCTTCGAGGCTCGAGATCATGTCCCCTATATCCGCTCCCTTCTTATGGAGCTGAGCTTCCTTGATCACTATCTTGGTGGCGAGGTACGCCCCGTCATCCAGGAAGTAGTTCTCTTTATATGCAGCGTGTCCCGAGGTCTCGATTGCAAGCTGCGAATCTATTCCCTCGTTATTCAGTTCAACGGACTTATTGATTACGTTTCTGTAGCCCCTCTTGAATCTCAGGTGTTTCAGCCCCAGGCACTGCTCCAGATATACCGTGAGCTGATCCGACGTGATGGAGTCTGTGACCACCGTGGTTCCCGGATGCTCCACTGCGATAAGCGCTGCCGCCAGAGCGACGATCCCGTTTCTGGAGATCTCCTTTCCGTTTCTGTCGACTGCAGCCGACCTGTCCACGTCTGTGTCGAAGATCAGTCCGAGGTCGGCGTTGTTTTCGATTACAGCCTTCGAGATGGAAGCCATTGCAGCCTTGTTCTCAGGGTTGGGCTGATGGTTGGGGAAGGTGCCGTCGGGCTCCAGGAACTGCGATCCCGTGATGTCAGCTCCGAGAGGTTCCAGTATCTGCTTCGCATAAAATCCGCCTGCGCCGTTACCGGCATCCACTACGATCTTAAGTCCCTTAAGCGGATGCAGGTGATCCTCTTCATCTGCAACTTCCATTATTATCTTGTTTCTGAGATAGCTGCTGTAATCTCCTATGAGATCGGTCTCATCCACGGATCCCGGTCTTCCTGAGGCCGGTGCCGCACCTTTTTCCGCGAGCTCTATGATCCTTGAGATATCCTTCTTATCCAGGCCTCCGTCTTTTGAGAAGTACTTGAAGCCGTTCCTGTTAAAAGGAAGATGTGACGCAGTGATCATGATGGCGCCGTCGCACTTGTATCCGTCGAAGATCGTTGACATGAACATGGCAGGAGTCGAAGCCAGTCCGCAGTCGAACACCCTGACTCCGGCTTCCATCATGGTATACACAAGAGTCTCCTTGAGGGCGTCTGCGCTTATCCTGGAATCGTGTCCCACGGAGATCCTCATCTCCTGAGGCATCGTGCCCGTCTTCTCCTGAAGCCAGAGGATGAATCCTCTTGTAAGCGCCCTGGCCTCATCCTTTCCGAGGGTTATGCTTTCTCCCGGTACTCCTTCCAGAGAAACTCCCCTTATATCTGAACCGTTCTGAAGTTTTTTTAGATCCATAAATTCTCCTCGCCCCGCGCTGAAAAACACCCCACTCATGCTTGTGTCAGACGCGGATCTTTAACATACCAAAAACTCCCCCATAGTAATTATCATTTTACTACAGGGGAGCCTGTTTTGCAATTGATTTAGGACTCACTTTACCATTTATTGTAAACCTTTTCAGCGAAGCCCAGGAAGTCCTGTACCTCTATCACAGTGCCGTCATCCAGGGTGGCTGTGCCGCTGAATTTGCCGAAGACCTGATGCTGGTCTGAGCAGATCAGCTTGACGTCGGTCTTGGACGCTCTGTCCATGATGGGTATGAAGAGCATCTCGAATCTTCCGTCATCCGAAGTGAAGTTCCAGGGGCTCAGGAAGTCGTCCATCTGATCCAGCGTCTCCACCGTGGTGCCTCCCGAGGTGCAGCAGCTTCCGTGGGTGGTGTACTTTCTGTTTTTGCTTGGGATATTGAAGGTCACGCGGCCCAGCTTGTGTGCCTTTCCGTCGTAGAACAGCATGTTCTCCGATGCGGCGGAAGTGTCACCGAAACCGTAGCCGATATTCCAGCCGAACCTGTGGCCGTCCACCATGCCCTGGGCAGCTCCCCAGTACCAGGTGTTCTTGTACGTCCACACCCCTCTTCCCCAGTCAAGCAGTCCGAAGGACGCTCCCTCAGGGAACTCATATCTTTCTCCGCCGTATTCCACCCAGCCCGTTGCCGGCATGCCGATTATCTTCTGATTGTAATAGAAGGCCTTCGGATCCTCCTTATACGGAGTTGCAATCACCATGGAATCCTGCTCGGGGTTCTCCAGGCGGATCTCTCCGATGATGGGTTTTCCCTGCCAGAAGTTGATCATTTTGAACTTCAAAATACGATGATCGCCTCCGTGGTAGAAGCTGATCTCGTAGCCTTTGCCTTTAGTCTCGGTGTCTCCCTCTTCCGAAGATGACGGCAGGTTCTTCTTTCCCCTTGTAAGGGCTGCCATCTTGGACGTTGTTATCTGATGGTTATTCTTAAAGTCCAGAAGGCTGATGCTGTCCAGTCCCATATAGGAATTGTCGTCTATCGTCAGCGCCACCGCAAAATCATCGCAGGTCACCAGGTAATAGTCCCATTCCTTTATCCTCATAGAGCCCGCCTTGATGGCATTTCTGTCATAGTCAAGTATAAGGCTTTTAGCGTATCCCGCTTCGATAAGCTGTCCCTGCTCGTCTAGAAGCGGATGTCTCGTGGTTATTTCATGCTGCATGGCTTGCCTCCTTTTCTCATCGTCTATGTATATTTTAACTTTTTTGATTCATAATGGCAATATGTTAGTATTTCAGTCTGAAAGCGGAATATCTTCTCCGATTGATAAACCCCTCCTCCTATTGTATAATGTACCCGTAGGAGAGGTACATAAACATGAACAAAAAAATATGCATTCTATATACGGGAGGCACCATCGGGATGGTGCCCACGGAAAACGGCTACGCGCCTAAGAAGGGATATTTCAGATCCCTTTTGGACGACATATCACAGCTCAGGCACAGCGATATGCCTCAGTGGGATCTGGTGGAGTTTGATCCTTTGCTGGACTCCTCTGATATTTCAGTGAAGGAGTGGAACGCCATAGGTTCTGCCATCGCAACGAGATACGAAAGATACGACGGCTTCGTCATCCTGCACGGAACCGACACCATGGCGTACACCGCATCTGCCCTTTCCTTCATGCTGGAAGGTCTCGGAAAACCCGTCGTTATGACCGGTTCCCAGATCCCCATGTGCGAGGTGAGATCCGACGGCAGGGACAACATCATAAACTCCCTTATGATCGCAGCCCAGGGAAAGGCCAATGAAGTCTCGATATATTTTGCAGGAAAACTTATAAGGGGAAACAGGGCCACCAAGACCTCTGCGGATGATCTCATCGCCTTTACGTCCCCCAGCTATCCCGCCCTTGCAGAAGTCGGCATAGACATCAGATACAGCAGGAGAGCCCTGCAACTTCCTGAACAGCCCGCAGCCTTTAAGATGAGGGAATTCAAGTCCGTTCCCATCGCGGTGCTGAAGATGTTCCCGGGAATGCGCTTCGATCTTCTTGAGCCCATCATAACCAAAAAGATCCAGGGCGTTATCCTGGAAGCCTTCGGTTCAGGAAACATCCCCTCCCAGGATACCGCTCTCGTGAACAGTATCAGACGCGCAAGCGAAGGCGGCACTCTGATCGCGGTATGTTCGCAGTGCTATCAGGGAACAGCCAGGATAGGGACCTACGCCGCCTCATCCAAACTCGGCGAGTTCGGTGCGGTGAGCTGTCTTGACATGACCACGGAAGCCGCTGTCGCCAAACTCTACTATCTCTTCAGTCAGGATATGGATACCGACGCCTTAAAGCGCGCCATGGAGACCAACTTAAGAGGCGAAATGAGCATATAACGGACTTCGGTCCGTTTTTTTATAACGACTTAATAATTTCTTAAGTTTTTTGTTCACTCTTTCGTAAAATCCGGGGAATAAACTCGTAATCGAGAAGGGGAAAGGAAGGAAACTCATGACACAGAATTCCAATTCAAACATAAACATACTGGTCGTGGATGACGACCGTGAGATCGCACAGGCCATCGAGATCTACCTTAGAAATGAGGGGTATAACGTTTTTAAGGCATATGACGGGCTTGAAGCGATAAACGTGGCCGAAAAGGAAGACCTGCATCTCATCATCATGGACATCATGATGCCGAAGCTCGACGGCATGCAGGCTACCATGAGGATCAGGGAGGAAAAAAACATCCCCATCATCATGCTTTCGGCCAAGTCCGAGGATTACGACAAGATCACCGGACTGAACGTTGGAGCTGACGACTACATAACCAAGCCCTTCAACCCGCTGGAGCTCGTGGCCAGGGTAAAGTCCCAGATAAGGCGCTATACAAACCTGGGAAGCATCGCTTCCGAAAGCGCAAAGAACGTCTTCACCACAGGCGGCCTCATGATCGACGACAGCACCAAGCAGGTGACGGTTGACGGTGAAGAAGTGCAGCTCACTCCGACTGAATACGGCATTCTCAAGTTCCTGACGGAGAACGCCGGAAGGGTCTTCAGCATGGAGCAGATCTATGAGAAGGTCTGGGACGAGCCTGCATACAACCCGGAGAACACGGTAGCCGTCCACATCAGACGCATCCGTGAAAAGATCGAGATCGATCCCAAGAATCCCAGATACCTGAAGGTGGTCTGGGGCGTGGGATACAAAGTTGAAAAGCACTGACAAAATTTGAAAGGGTATTTTAAAGGGGAAAGGAAATGAAAGAGAAGAATAATTTAAGTTCATTAAAACCTATAGCAGCGTTCCTGTGGGCGGCATGCCCGGCACTGGGCACAGCCTGCGGATACTTCGCATCAAAGGCTGCATCCTTTGCATCCATGCTGGACACATCCAACATCCAGCTGGATCCCAACATATCTGAGGAGGAGTATCCCTATCACTACGACGGTTTCTGGAACGTTGCCTTCGACAGTGAGCACATGCAGGCCGACCTCGTCGGTAAGTTCACCATAATGATGGTTATCTTCGGAGTTCTGGCGATAGCAGGAATCATCTGCCTTATGGTGATGACCGGAAGATTCTCCATGGACGAGAACGGCAAACCGGTGCTCAACTGGTTCGACAGGCTCTGGACAGAGGTGCATCTGATCGTAGGCGGCCTTGCTGCAACAGGAGCCGTGGCCATATTCATACCTCTTTATGAAATGTGGCCGGCAGTTGCGGGTCAGGGGTTCGAGCCAAACTATCCGGACGACTACTATTATCAGATGCCGAACCAGGTGACCATATATCTCTGCCTCGCAGGCTGCTTCGCCTGCCTGCTGATCGCATTGTTCTGCCTGGTGACTCTGGTAAAGAAACTTAAGGCAGGCACCTTTATCAAGGGCTCCCTCCTCGGGATGCTTGCGATAAAGCTCGGGCACGGGATCCGGTACACATACCGCACCATAATGCGTTCAGGGAAACTCACCAGAAAATACGTTTTGATCGGCATCGGTATGGTGCTTCTGGCCATGACCTGGGTTGGAGCTATAGTGGACATCATTCTGATCCTCATACTGGTTCCGAAATATGTCAAAAAATATCGCAGCATCAAGTCCGGCGTAGAAGAAGTCAGGTCCGGCAACCTGACATATAAGATACCTGTGGAAGCTGATGAAAAAGGCCCTATCTCCGAGTTTGACAACCTTGCCTCCGACATAAATGAGATCTCCCAGGCGACCAACGCTGCCGTACAGAACGAGCTTAAGAATCAGAGGCTCAAGACCGACCTCATCTCAAACGTATCCCATGATCTGAAGACGCCTCTCACATCCATGATAACCTATGTGGATCTCCTTAAGACCGAAGGCCTCGATTCGGAGCACGCTCCCGAATACCTGGAGATCCTGGACGAGAAGACCAGACGGCTTAAAGGTCTGACCGAGAATCTCTTTGAGGCGGCTAAGGCTTCATCCGGAAACATCCCATGTGAGATAACGGATATCGATATAACCGCCATAGTGAACCAGGCTCTGGCTGAGATGGAAGACCGCCTCTCCGAGCGCGATCTAAACGTGATCGTAAAGAATGACCTTTCAAGCCCCATGGTAAGGGCCGACGGGCAGCTTCTCTGGAGAGTAATCGAGAACCTTCTTTCGAACGTTTCAAAATACGCTCAGACGGGAAGCCGCGTCTACGTCAATCTTTCGGATTCCACAGGCAACCCCTCCGCCGGCAAGGGCCATGCACTCCTTGAGGTGAAAAACATCTCAGAGGATCCCCTGAACATACCGGCAGACGAGCTGATGGAGAGATTTAAGCGCGGCGACGAATCCAGGAACACCGAGGGTTCCGGTCTCGGCCTCGCCATCGCAAAAGATCTCACCCGCCTGATGAACGGCGTATTCGAGATAACCATCGACGGCGACCTCTTCAAGGCCAGCGTGATGCTTGAAAAGGCCTGATGACATAACGATCAAAAACACTGCTTCGGATGAAGCAGTGTTTTATTATGTTTTTTCCCATAAGGGGTTTTTTGTGCTATTATTAACAAAAGGTAATCTTTAACAAGGAGAAACTTATATGAACGAAAACGAGATCCTGGGTCTTCTTCCCAACCCGAAAAAAGGTTTTTTCAGGATAATATTCAGCAGACTGGGTCTGGTGGCTGTCCTAATAATCCTTGAAATAGCCATAATAGCCGGCTTATATCTTTGGGCTATGGATTACTTCAAGTGGTTCATCGTGCTCCAGACTCTCTTCTCCATCGGCATGGTCATTTATCTTTTCAACTGCGCGATGGACGCCACGGCCAAGCTCACCTGGCTGTTTCTTATAATGCTCGCCCCTGTGCCCGCCACCATTTTCCTCTGGTTCACCCAAAGGGACATAGGTCACGGCCTGGTAAAAGCAAGAGCAGCTGAAATGATAAGGCTTACGAAGAACAGGCTCCCTCAGGATGAGGATACGTTAAAAAAGCCCGAGCTCATCGAATCGGGTACAGATGACCTCTGCCGGTATATGAACAGAAGCGGGTGCTTCCCGGTATACGAGAAGACCGAGACCACTTTCTTCCCTTCGGGAGAGGCCAAGTTCGCCGCCATGCTGGAAGAGCTGAAAAAAGCAGAGAAATTCATCTTCCTTGAGTACTTCATAATCGGCGAAGGATATATGTGGGGAAGCATACTAAAGATCCTTGCTGACAAGGCCTCTCAAGGCGTGGACGTACGCGTTATGTACGACGGCATGTGCGAGATATCCACTCTCACCGCAGACTATCCCAAACGCCTCGCCAAGCTCGGTATCAAGTGCAAGCCCTTCTCACCCATCACGCCTTTCCTTTCCACCCACTACAATTACCGCGACCACAGAAAGATCCTGGTGATCGACGGCAAGACCGCCTTTAACGGAGGAGTAAACCTGGCCGACGAGTATATAAACCGCGAGGAACGCTTCGGTCACTGGAAGGACACAGCGGTCATGCTCCGCGGAAGCGCCGTGAGAAGCTTCACCTTAATGTTCCTTCAGATGTGGAACCTCACGGAAGAAAACCCTTCATGGGATGAGTGCGACCTTACCGGAGAAGCAGGATCCGACGGATATGTTATCCCTTACTGCGACTGTCCTCTGGACGGAGACAAGGTGGGCGAAAACGTGTACATGGATATCCTTTACAGAGCCCGTGACCACGTCCATATCATGACCCCCTATCTCATCCTGGACAATGAACTCGAGAGAGCTCTGAGATACGCTGCGCAGAGGGGCGTGGACGTAAAGATCATCCTTCCGGGAATACCGGATAAGAAGCTGGCCTATTCTCTGGCCAAGACCCATTATAAATCACTGATAAGTTCAGGAGTGGAAATATACGAGTATACACCGGGCTTTGTACATGCCAAGGTCTTCGTCTCCGACTATGAAAAAGCAGTGGTAGGTACAATAAATCTGGACTACCGAAGCCTCTATCATCACTTCGAGTGCGCGACCTACATGTATAAGACTTCCTGTATATCCGATATCGAAAAGGACTTCGATGAGACACTTTCAAAATGCAGGAAGGTGACACCTGAGACCATAAAGAATGAAAAGATAACATACAAGATAAGCGGAGCGATCATGAAAGTTCTGGCTCCTCTCATGTAAAAAATTCAGGCAAATATAAAAACCTCCTTTTTTCAAAGGAGGTTTTTTCTTTCCACTACAGGTCTGACCGGCTCAGCCTTTACTCTCTTTTCTCTTCATGTCGTAATAGTTTTCCAAATATGCATGGGTCAGTTCGCTCCATCCGTACTGGCTCATATATTCTCCCCAATATGATCCCATCATGGTTTCTTTTCCATTGAGGAGATCGTAGTAATCGCAGTTCACCTTATCGGGGGCGATACCTATGGCTCCCCTGAACTTCACGAGCACGCCTTCCAGACCGGCCCCGGCCATCGTTTTAGTCAGGTCTGCCTTCAGATTCTTCAGATATGATTTCTTCTTTTCAGAATCCTCCGACCAGAGAATGCTCATCAGTTCTCCGTTGGTGCACATTGCTCCTTTCCTGTCCACGAGATAAGCCAGCATTTCCTTTGTCTTACTGTACTTGAATTTTACCGGCTGGCCATCGATAAAACATTCAAAATTCCCAAAGGTCTGAAAGCTTAATACCGGTGCTTTCTTACCTTCTTCTCCATTAACCATCTTACCCTCCTAAACACGCAAATGCATTTCACAGTTCCAGCCGGTTCATGCAACTGCTTACAAAATGCATTTTTAGCACTTTTATTAATATATATTATCTCAGGTATTATAAAAGACACAAAAGAGACATAATGCTCTTCCCCCTGCTCACGAAAAAACGGCAGCTGTGTTTTCGTCACCTGCTGCCGTATCGTGTTTGTCTTATCAGATCAGAAAATATAGTTGAGTTTATCTCTTCTGAACTCCTCCAGTCTCTGCTCGTACGCCGCCATGGCTGCCGCGTAGTGAGGAGGCTCTATATGAGTCTCACCGCAGTCGATGAGAAGCCTTATCATAAGTTTCGGGTTCAGCACCAGAAGGGGTCCTGTGAGGTATGTAGCCATGAAATTCTTATACCTGATGCCCTCGCCCATGGAAGTCTTGTCAAGTCCCGGGCCCTTCACCGTCTCAAACATGGGAGGGATGATGGCCCTCGGCTCAGCATAGGTGAAAACGCTCTTGAAGCCTACCACGTCCAGGTCTCCGAATTTTCCCATATAGAGGGAATTCAGCCTGTGCATCACTTCCCTCTTCACGTTGATGTCGAAGATCCCCAGGCATCTGGTGATCTTGTTCTCTCTGTCCACCCTTTCCGGGAAACGGTTTACCGGCATGTCGTCAAGATCTGTGATGTCTTTGCAAAAGATCTCAAAGGCATTTCCGGTCATAAGGAAGCGCTGGCCCGTCTCAATGGCGGCCTTGATCTCATCCTTATAGGGTTCCAGATGCTCCATGGCAACGATCTGGGAGTTTTCCGTCATGGTTCCCATGTACACCAGATCCACGTCGCCTTCAGTGAGGAATCTGGGCTTCGTGTTAAGGTCGGTGCCGACTACTTTGCAGTCGGGGATGGAAGCCTTGATGTACTTGATGTTTGCCAGATCTCCGAAGAGGTTGGCGATCTCGGGATAAAGTATCTCTATTTTCATGCTTCCGCCTCCTCTCCTGTTTCTTCTTCAGGCATTGCTCCCGTCTTCTCTCTGAGCATCGCAGCCAGAGCTTTAGCCTGCTTGTTTCCGAGAGCAAAAGATCCAGGGTCCGCTCCGTAGAGCACGTAATAGTTCATATTCGGCAAAATATCCACCTGTCGGATGGCGTCTTCAGCCTTGTTCACGTGGATTATCTTTTCCTCGGGGATGCCTGCAAAGAGCATCCTTAAGCGATAGTCCAGTCCGCGGTCTCCGAATACCACGATCTTCTTTATGGAGTCCACGTTGAGGGTCTCGAAATCTGTATCGTAGATCCAGCTTATGTTCTCAGACCAGTGAGCTGCCAGGCTCAGGTCGTTTATCAGCATGATGAGTTCCTTGTCTCCGGGCTGCTCCACTATGGTCTCATAGACCCTGGATTCAGCAAAGGCATTCAGTCCCTTTCCGAGGACGTTGTACACCCTCATGTTTCCTACAGTCTCGTGATTGAATCTGGTCTTGGTGACCTCGACCTTGGAGAGTTTCTCTTTGATATCCTCTATGGAATATCCCAGCTGTACGAGGAGCGTGATGAGAGCTGTCTCGTTATACAGGTTAACGAGCCTGTCATCGATCAGAGGCATCTTCTCCTCGAAACCTGGTCCGCGGTATGTAAAGGTCATGGTGTCATAGTCCACGTTGCTGACCATATAGTCGGGTTCAGGAGATCCGAAACCGCAGTTTACGCAGTGAGCTTTTCCGATGTTGCTGTATCTTCTGTATTCGTATTTGAGCTTATGATCGCACACAGGGCAGATCTGAAGATCGTCTATGAGGTTGTGGCACTTCACAGTGTCCGTAGGGAGCTTGTCTATACCGAAGTAAACTCTCTCGTTTTCGGGAAGCATATAGCATGACATGAGATCGTCAGCGTTCAGCACCAGCTTCGTGGTCTTGGGGATGTACTTCTCAAGGAGCCATCTGATGTACTCTGGATGAGCGTTTCTCATGATGGAGTCCCTGGAAAGGTTATTCACGATCATTATGTCCGGTTTGACGTAAGGGAAAAGTCTGGCCGCGGATCTTTCGTCCATCTCGAGTACGGCGGTATGATACTTTTCCTTGTTCAGGATGTTCACGCCGTTTAAGAGAGCGGAAGAGATGCCGCTGTTGATGTTGGAGCCTCTCTTGTTGTTAAGGGTCTCAACTCCGAACTCCTTAAGCATGTCGATCGTGAGGTTCGCAGTGCTGGTCTTGCCGTTGGTACCGGTCACAGCGATGATCTTTTCAGGCTTCGCCACGTATTTCAGAAAGTCCGGGCAGATCTTCAGCGCCAGAGCGCCGGGGAAGTCCGTGGCGTTGTGGCCCGTGATCTTAAGAGCCGGTATCGACAGTTTCGCGATTATAAGAGCTAAATAAAATCTTAATTTCATTATTCGTTTCTTCTTTCAATAAAATAAGGAACATTTAACCATAAAATTATAGCACAATGTTCCTTTGATATCAATTATGCGCTTTACTTTGTGTCTGCGTTTTCAGGCTTCTTAGCGTTATCCGCCTCTCCTATAAGGAGCAGAGCCACTGCGAGCAGCCCGTCGCCGTCCTTTCTCAGGTTTATCCTGAGGTTCTCCTTAAACGACAGGAGTTTCGGCCTTATCTCAGCCACCGTGTGAAGTCCCTCCGTGATCCTGAGATGTGCCTTGCCGAAGTCCCCCTTAAGAGTCCATCCGATCTGCTTGGCCCTGTATTCCGGCACCTTCCTCATGGTGTCTATCCTGAAAACGTCGGTGTTTATCCCTGCCGCTGTTTCGATGACGTACTTGTCCCTCACGGACAGCCTCTTCTTGTATACCGATGCCACCTCCCTGCCGGAAGCGTCGTTTATCCTGAAACGGTCTCCAGAGGAGATCAGCTGTCCCCTTATGTCATAGACGAGATTCCCTTTTTCGTTGGTAACTTCGTACTTATCCAGCACCGTAAGTTTTATCTTCTTGAAAAACAGTTCCATAAGTCCTCCTTTATCAGCCTTTTTTGATCTTAAGAGTTCTGAGGTATTCCTTTTGCTCAGGTGTTATCCTGTAACTTTCTATTGCTTTCTGTATCGCCTTGTTGTGGGTCCATACATCCAATCGCTTATTTTCGATATACGGGATAACTGCATCCCATTGCTTCGCAAGAGCCGTCGCAAAATACCATGCGATCATCATGTTCACGTAGTACTCGGATGATCTGAGGCCCGCCACTCTCTCCGGATATTTAAGATCGAAATCTTCATCAAGAAAATGCTCCATCAGCATCTTGATCCCGAAGCGGATAGTATAGGTCTCAGGGGAATCCAGCCATTTATCCGCCTGTATCGCCAGGGCTTCCCTGTGTTTTTTAAAGGCCTTCGGCGACATCTGATCGCAGGTGGCCCAGTTGTCCACGTAGGGAAGGAACCTGCAAACTTCTGTCATGCATGCTTTATAGTCCTTTATCTCTGAGATGATAAAAGCGTGGAGCTGGTCCTCGTCAAAATATCTATGAGGAAGATCATTCAGAAACTCCCCGATGTCCTCTCTCTTCGCGAATTCCTTTGCGAGTTTCCTGAGCTCAGGAGTCCTGACCCCGATGGAATCCTCCGGATCTTTTCCGGGAATGAGTTTCATCTGAAAATCCCTGTACTTCACGTCTCTAAGAGCGAAGAGTCTCTCCTTAATTTCATTCGTTATCATGGCTCAGTTCTCCAAAAGCTCCGCTGCTCTTTTCATATTCTCGGATATTTCTATCCTTTGAGGACAGTGCTCCTCACAGCTTCCGCAGCCGATACAATCGGACGCTCTGCCATGGGAAGCCGCCAGCTGTTCATACGCAGGCTGCACCTTCCAGTCATCCTCCGGATATCTTTTAAGTTCGTTATACATCCTGAAATAACCGGGGATGGGTATTCCCATGGGACAGTGATCCAGGCAGTAGCCGCAGCCCGTGCATGGCACCTCGGTGTTCTTCGTTATTATATCCCTCGCCCTGAACAAGGCCTCTGTCTCATCACCGCTGAGCGGCTCAAAGGATCTCATATTGGCCTCCAGCTGAGACAGTTCGTTCATACCGCTAAGGCAGAGTTCCACTCCGGGAAGCGACTGAACGAAACGGAGCGCCCAGTCTGCCGGTGACCAGTCGGAATGTATATCTCTGAGGATCTGTTCCGCCTCACGGGGGATATCTGCCAGAGTCCCGCCCTTCACCGGTTCCATTACGAACACGCTCTTCCCGTGCTTTACAGCAGTTTCATAGCATCTTTTAGATTCTATCCCCGCCGTATCCCAGTCGAGGTAATTTATCTGAAGAAGGACCACGTCTACCTCGGGATGAGCGGTGAGTATCCTGTCGAGAAGGTCCGCGCTGTCGTGATATGAAAATCCGATCCTGAGCGCCGTGCCTTCTTCCTTCTTTTCCTTAAGGAATCTGAACTCCTCGCACCTTTCAGCGATCTCATAGTTTTCGCCGTTCAGCCAGTGAAGCATGAATACGTCAAAGTATTCCAGACCCGTGCGCCTGAGTTCTTCATCAAAATATTTCCGGCAGTCATCATAGCTCCTGCAAAGATATCCCGGAAGCTTTTCGATTACTCTGAAAGAGTCCCGCGGTTTTCTCTCCGAAAGCGCCTTCTTCACCGCCATATCGCTCATTCCGTCCAGATACGTATAGCAGGTGTCGAAATACTTACCTCCCAGTTCAAGGTATCTGTCAGTAAGCGCAAATATTTTTTCCAATCGGGTTTTCCTTCCGTTTCCGGAAGCCTCAGAAACCCGAATCCCATCTTGTTTTTCATAGTGTTTCCCCGTTTTTTAAAATTATAAAGGTCTGCCTGAAACATGTCAAGCAGACCTCTTTTAAGCGATCTCTATTCTCCGGCCAGACGCCGCATCCCAAAAGATAAGAAAAGCTCCGTATCAACGGAGCTTTTCTGTATTATTTCTATATCATCTTTTTCGGATCCACCCAGCTGTCAAAGTCATCTTCAGATACATATCCCAGTTCAAGAGCCGCTGCCTTCAGTGTTGTGCCATCTTTATGCGCCTTTTTTGCGATGGCAGCCGCTTTTTCATACCCTATATGAGTATTCAGAGCTGTTACCAGCATAAGGCTCTTTTCCAGATTCTCCGCGATTTTTTCTTTGTTCGGTTTAAGACCCTTAAGGCAGTGCTCAGTGAATGACAGCATTGCATCTGACAGGAGATTCGCGCTCTCGAGGAAATTATATGCTATCACCGGCATGAAAACATTCAACTCGAAATTGCCCTGTGACGCTGCGATACCGATGCTTGTATCGTTTCCCATTACTTGAACAGCCACCATGGTAAGAGCTTCGCACTGTGTAGGATTCACCTTTCCGGGCATTATGGAACTTCCCGGTTCATTCTCAGGTATAAACAGTTCCCCTATGCCGCATCTGGGACCAGATGCCAGCCACCTGACGTCGTTTGCTATTTTCATCAGATCGGCAGCGAGAGCTTTTAATGCACCATGTGAGAATACAACTGCATCCTTTGAAGTAAGGGAATGGAATTTATTCTCTGCGGTAACGTAATCAGCGTCCAACGCCTCAGAAATGAAGCCTGCTGCGAGCTCATCAAACCCATCGGGTGCGTTGAGACCTGTACCGACGGCTGTTGCGCCAAGAGCCATTTCCCTTAAGCTCGCCATGGAGTCTTTTATCATCCCGTCTGCGTGGTCCAGCATGGATCTCCATCCGCTGATCTCCTGACCGAGGGTTATGGGAACAGCGTCCTGAAGGTGTGTACGTCCGGTCTTCACTATATCCTTATTCTCCTTTTCAAGTCTCAGGAGTTCATCCCTCATCACCTTTAAAGCAGGCAGAAGTTTTCCGGACAGCACCTCGTGGGCCGCTATATGCATTGCCGTAGGGAAGGTGTCATTTGAGCTCTGGGACTTGTTAGCGTCGTCATTCGGGTGAAGCAGTTTCTTACCTGCGATCTCGTTTCCGCGGTTTGCTATTACTTCGTTCACGTTCATATTTGACTGGGTGCCGCTTCCCGTCTGATATACGACAAGGGGGAAGTGCTCATCGAGTTTGCCCTCGATTATCTCGTCGGTGACTTTCGTAATGACGGCCGTCTTTTCCTCACTCAGGACTCCCAGCTTGCAGTTCGCCTTAGCTGCAGCAGCCTTAAGGACTGCAAAAGCCCTGATGATCTCCTCAGGCATCACGGAGTGATCTCTTCCGATGTTGAAGTTCTCAAAACTTCTCTGTGTCTGGGCTCCCCAGTATTTGTCAGCGGGAACTCTTACTTCTCCCATCGTATCGTGTTCGATCCTGTATTCTTTGTTATCCATCTTATTTCTCCCTGTTCAGCCAGGCGTCTTTTACCGCAGCTGCTACTCTCTCAACGACCAGCGGATTGAATCCGTTGGGAAGCACGTACTCAGGTGACAGCTCCTCATCGGGTATGACTCCTGCGATAGCCCTGGCCGCTGCCTCCTTCATCTCCTCGGTGATCCTCTCTGCCCTGCAGTCGAGGGCTCCTCTGAATATTCCCGGGAAAGCGATAACGTTGTTCACCTGGTTAGGATAGTCGGATCTTCCTGTTCCTACTACGCAGGCTCCTGCTTCCTTTGCCAGATCCGGCATTATCTCCGGAACAGGGTTTGCCATTGCAAAGACGATCGGATCCTTAGCCATGGAACGAACCATATCCTGAGTTACAAGTCCGGGTCTGGAGACTCCGATAAACACGTCTGCTCCTTTCATGACCTCAGCCAGCGTTCCCCTGATGTTGTCCTTATTCGTTATCCTAGCCATCCTCTCCTGTTCTTCGTTGTTATACGGAGCCCCTTCATAAATGGCTCCCTCTTTATCCACAAGGATTATATCTCCGAAATTGAATCTCATGAGCATCTTGGCGATAGATATCCCGGCAGCTCCTGCTCCGTTTATGACGAGTTTCAGATTCCCGGCTGTTCTTCCTGTCACCTTTACAGCGTTAAGTATCGCTGCAGATGCGATAATGGCAGTTCCATGCTGATCGTCATGAAATACGGGGATGTCGCAGAGTTCGATGAGCCTTCTTTCGATCTCAAAGCATCTGGGTGCTGAAATATCTTCCAGGTTTATTCCTCCAAAACTCTTGGAAATAAGCTTCACGGTCCTTACTATTTCATCGGGATCCTTGGAATCGATAAGGATAGGAACTGCATCGATCCCTGCGAAAGTCTTGAAAAGTGCACACTTTCCTTCCATTACGGGCATACCCGCTGACGGGCCTATATCTCCTAAACCAAGTACGGCAGTCCCATCCGTGATGACTGCCACGGTATTGCCCTTTCCTGTATATGTATATGCCAGTTCTTCATCCTTTTGTATCTCAAGGCACGGAGCAGCTACACCCGGAGTGTATGCCACCGATAGTTCCTCGCGGTTTGTGATAGGTGCTTTGCTCTCAATGCTTAATTTGCCCTTCCACTCCGCGTGCTTTTCAAGAGCCAGTTTACTGTAGTCCATTTTTTCCTCCATTGCTAAAGAGACGGCCTTAAAAGAGCCGTCCCTTCTGACTTTAATCTTTATTTAACGCTTTCAAGCCACTCGCGGCCTGTTCTTATCTGACGTTCTACTTCTGTAGGAGAAGTTCCTCCGAAGCTCTTTCTGGCTTCTACGCAGGCAGGGATGCTGATATCTCCCAGCATTTCCTTATTGAGTCTTTCGTCTACCTCTTTAAGTGTAGCCTCATCAAGTTCCTCCAGCTGGCAACCCTTTACTTCAGCTGCCTTTACCATGCGGCCTACGATGTTGTGAGCTTCACGGAAAGGTATTCCCTGTTTGGCGAGATGCTCAGCCACGTCAGTAGCGTTCAGGAAGCCCTTGGATAACTGTTCGTTTATCTTATCCATCCTGAACTCGGTCTTATCGAGCATCTTGGTCAGGATCTTAATGCTGGCTCTCCAGGTATCTGCCGCATCATAGAGACCTTCCTTGTCTTCCTGATAGTCCTTGTTGAAGGACATGGGTGTTCCTTTCATAACGGTAAGCATTCCCATCAGATGGCCATAAACTCTTCCGCACTTTCCCCTTAAGAGCTCAGCGATATCCGGGTTCTTCTTCTGCGGCATGATGCTGGATCCCGTGCAGAAGCTATCGTCTATGTCTATGAATGCGAATTCTGAACTGTTCCACCATACGAATTCCTCAGCCCATCTGGATACGTGCATCATTGAAGTGGATGCAGCGGAAAGGAATTCAATAACATAGTCTCTGTCGCTTACTGAATCCATGGCGTTCTCGGTAGGTCCGTAGAAACCCAGTTCCTCAGCCGTCATATGGCGGTCTGTTGGGAAAGTCGTGCCCGCCATAGCGCATGATCCCAGGGGACTCCAGTTCATTCTGTCATAGCAATCCTTAAGTCTCTCTATATCTCTTTTGAACATCTGGAAGTAAGCCATAAACCAGAAGCCTATGGTGATGGGCTGGGCATGCTGGATATGGGTATATCCTACTGTGATCTTGTCCTTATACTGCTCTGCCTTTCTGAGAATAACCTCTTCAAGTTCAATGAGTTCACTGATCATGGCACAGATCTCTTTTCTGGTGTAGAGTCTTACGTCCACCTGTGCCTGGTCATTCCTTGAACGCGCGGTGTGGAGCTTCTTTCCTGCATTGCCTATCTCTTTGATAAGTCTGGATTCTACTCCCATGTGGATGTCTTCATCCTCCACGTCGAACACAACTTCACCAGTCTCGATTTTTTCCCTGATAGTATTGAGTCCGCCGATGATCTGATCACGCTCGTCATCCGATATGATGCCGCATTTAGCCAGCATCCTGACGTGTGCGATACTTCCATCTATATCTTCATTATACATTCTCTTGTCGAAACCTATGGATGCATTGAATTCTTTTACGATAGCATCCATGTCTTTTTCAAATCTTCCGCCCCAAAGTGCCATAAGGTTTCCTCCTGTTTATATTTTGCAATTTATGATCATGCGAGTTCCGCATCCAGTTTTTCTACGTCTTCTGCAGTAAGGTTCTCTATCTTTTCTCCCTTTGCTTTGGAGATAAGAAGATATACTGCGATGAGTGCGGCAGCGCAAAGAACTGTGACAATAACGTTATTTACGATTCCTGCGATGACAAAGCCAACAAGTGAGATAGCGGCTACTATCAATGCGTAAGGCAGCTGTGTCCACATGTGCTCCATAAGTCCGCAGCCTGCTCCGGTAGCGGCAAGGATAGTCGTATCAGATACCGGTGAGCAGTGATCTCCGAAAAGTCCGCCTGAAAGAACTGCTGCAATTGTAACGTACATGGGAGCTCCAAGTGCATAAGCCATGGGGATAGCGATGGGCATTACTATTGCGAAGGTTCCCCAGGATGTTCCTGTTGCAAAGGACATTACAGCTCCTACAAGGAATATGATAGCGGGTACCGCCCATGCGGGGATGGCGTTCTGAGCAAGACCTACGATGTATGTCGATGTTCCGAGCTCGCTTCCTACTGAGGAAAGTGACCATGCCAGCATAAGCATCATGATGCAGTCAAACAGTTTGCCGCAGCCTTTGAGATATATCCCAAGTCCGCCCTTGATGGTATTAACCTTATAGTATTTCATAAGGATTATCATAGTGATAGCTGCAAAGAGGTATCCTGTGATAAGAGCGATCCTGAACTGTCCTCCGGGTACCGGTGTTACGGGGAATCCGAGAGGAATCAGAATTCCGAAGAGGGTCACAAAGAGAACTGCCAGAGGGATAAGAGCTACTGCAGGGCTGACCTTATTGTCAAGAATCATACTCTTTCTCTCGAGTTCCTTTCCATCTATCTCTGAGAAGATGCCGTTCATTGCCTTCTTTTCTGCTCTTGCCATTGCTCCGAATTCTCTTCCGCTCATAGCAACCAGAGGAACCATGAGCAGGCAAAGGATCGGATAGATCTGGAAGGGTATTGCCTTAATGAATGCCGTCCAGTCGTTGACATCCGTTATTCCCAGGTTATCGAACTCTGTCTGGATAAGACCCATGGAATATACTCCCCAGCCTATGAAGGGTATGAGTACGCATACAGGAGAAGCTGTTGTGTCGAGTATCCATGCAAGCTTTTCCTTGGATATCCTCATTTTTTCAAATATAGGTGTAAAGATAGGTCCTACGATGAGCGGTGTTCCGAGTTCTGAGAAGAATACCAGGATTCCGCCTATCCATGCCGCTATCTGAGTTTTATGTCTTGTGTTTACAAATTTAGCTACGCTTCTTGCGAAAGCCTCAGCTCCGCCGGATTTTTCGATCAGAGTTACGAATCCGCCGATAAATACGAGCAGCAGACAGATGCCTGCGTTATAGCTGTCCATCATGTTAGCCAGAACATAATCTGAAAACATGGACTGGATAGATTCTATCGGATGTCCACCGTGAATAATCAGTACACCGGATAAAACACCGACAAATAATGATAAGATTACATTTCTGCTCCATACTGCAAGACCAATGGTCAATATTATGGGAACTATTGAAAGAATACTCGGCTCCATTTTTTCCTCCTTACTTTTAATAAGCACTGAACCTGTTTTGACAATATATTCAGCAAGTCCCGTGCCAACTCGAAAAGGTGTGATTTTATGGGAATTCCGAGCTGATTTTCATAAAAACGGAATCTTAAACAGGTTAAATAGGTTAATTATATTCCTTTTACGCCTTTTATTTCCGTTAAAAGTCTTTTCCCCTTGTCAAGGATCCTGCTTCCGCCCCTTCCCCTGCCGGAAAGAATGAACCCCTGCTCTGAAAGTTTACGCATAGCGGATCTTACTTCAGCCTCAGTATAGTATCGTCCCATCGAGTTGATCTTTTCTGTCACCTGAAGCCTTCCCATGGTGACGCCTTTGGCGCTCTCTGTATCCATTACGGAAAGTACGTCTTCAAACAGGTCGAGATGTTTTCCCTCAAGCAGGATGAAATCCACGAACTCCTGATTTCCGACCAGGCGTTTCTGCTCCGGAACATCCTTTATATCCTTTATTGCAGGCTCTTCTTTGAACCTCGTTCTCATTCCGATCAGAGGCGGCAGGTCTCTCAAAGATATCCTGTCAGATCCCAGACTGTCCAGATACTGTACCACATTCCTCAGCTCTCTGATATTTCCGGGCCAGGAATAATCCTCAAGAAATCTCTCCGCTTCTTCTTCAAGTTCCCAGCGCCCGCCGTCCATATCTCTCAGATAATACATTATCTCCGGAATGTCTCCCCGTCTTTCCCTGAGAGGCGGAATATTTAAGGGAAGCACGTTAAGTCTGAAATACAGGTCGGACCTGAACTTTTTCGAAAGGACGAGTTCCTCCAGATCCTGATTTGTGGCTGCTATAAGTCTTACGTCGACGTCTATGAGTTTAGAGGATCCCACTCTTGCGATCCTTCTTTCTTCAATGGCCCTCAGAAGTTTTCCCTGAAGGAGGAGAGGCATCTCTCCTATCTCATCCAAAAACAGCGTGCCCTTGTGCGCCAGTTCGAAATATCCTGCCTTTCCGTGTTTTTTTGCTCCGGAGAAAGCTCCCTCGTCATAGCCGAAAAGTTCACTCTCGAAGAGATTCTCAGGGATAGCCGCACAGTTTATAGCTACGAAATTGTAATCTTTCCTGTGAGATGTATTGTGGATGCTCTGAGCAAATACTTCCTTGCCCGTACCTGATTCGCCGGTAATAAGCACAGAAGCCTCAGACCCCGCCATCCTTTTGGCTATCGATATCTTTTCGCGGATCACTTCACTGCTTCCTATGATATTCCTGAAGCTGAATCTCGCCTCGTGACTTCCGCTGTACACCCTTCTTCCTCTGTCCTGCTCTCTTTTTACAAGAGATTTAGCGGTTCTCCTTTTATCAGCTATCCTCTCCAAAGCTCTCTGTGATTTTTCTTCCGAAAGAACTTCCTGTGGGTTCACGCCGAGTTTCTCACAGAGTTCCACGACGCATTCCACGTCCGTCACTCTTTGACCTATATCTATTACCCTGTTTACAGTTTCAGGCACTCTGTCCTGTTCATCCGGTGTTACCGCAACTGTTATCTTCTCGTCAAGCTGCGCAGGATCTCCAAAATACGGCACGAAATCTATGTGCTGGAAACCGGCTTCATAGAGTTCCATTATAACGCTTGTACAAACCCTGTAATCGATATTCACCAGATAAGCGCGGTCAAATGGTTCAGCGTCATAGGCATCCCTTAAAATAGCCGCATTTTTCGTGGATAATATCTGTCCGAAATTCTGAAGCACAGAGTCATCAGTTATTTTTGATTTCACCTTTGGAAATATGGTATAAGCTGACAGCAAAATTACATCTTCATGCAGTTTATCCACGCCTTCAAGGTCTTTCACAGAATAGCTGTGAATTCTGGCATGATTCTCGAGATAGTTATTAAGGTCATTGCTTATATAATCTGCAAAGTGTCTGTCGTTCGCTACAACAGCTATGGTTTTCATTATTCCCTCCACTATTCTCATTAAATGGATTATTAGGCTAATTATACGCCTGTTTTTTTAGCCTTTCAATATTTTGCGGATCAAGAGACCTATAATTTCATTCCAAGCACGTGATCAACAAAGGCTCTCGCCGCCAGCGATCCCTTTTCATAAGACCTTATTCCTATGGATATCGGCGTGTATGTCGGCTCATCCAGAGATATCGCTTTCACAGGGAACCTTCCATTCTCTGCGATCATCTTAGGGTAGACGCCGAATCCCATATTCTGGCTCACCATCGAGAGGTTTCCATAATCGTTATCCACAGTCATGATCTGATTGAGTTTGATCCCGTGATTTCTGATGAACTCATAGAATATGGGGGCTTCATCTTCAGGATAACCTATAAACGGATGATCACCTAATTCTTTGATCGGGAAGATCTTCTTATCTGCCATGGGATGATCATAGGCTACCACAGCCACATCCTCTTCATCTTTTATGTGAAAGATGTCTATCCCACCAGCCTTGTCTATAGCCAGGAATCCGCAGTCTGCTTCTCCTTCTTTGATCAGCCTGATTCCCTCTTCCGGGCCTTCACATGACGAAAGTTCTATTTCGATCCCCGGGTATTTTTTGCTGAAGCTTCTGAGGATCTCCGGCATCCAGCATACGATTACGGAATTGAAGGATATCAGCCTGATATGCCCTGTTTCCAGGCCTCTTATCCTGTCCGCCTGTTCCGACACCGCGTTTTCGCTCTCCCTGAGCCTCTGTATATATGGAAGAAGGGCCTCTCCTTCAGGGGTCAGCCTTACTCCGCCATATTCCCTCCTGAAGATCCGGAAGCCCGCGGCCTCCTCCATGCTGTTAACGATATAGCCTATCCCTGCTTTGGTATATCCCAGTTCGTCAGCTGCTTTGCTGTAGCTTCCCAGTCTGGTTATCGCCTTGAACGCTCCCACCACTTAATTCACTAATGCGAATTTGAAGTGGGGGATTCCTGCTTCACAGAGATCTGCGTGCCCACTAAGGGACTCCGTCTCACATTCTCTCCGCAGGCTTTAATTCCCGTGCGACCCACGGTACTTTTCGGGATCCTGACTTCTCTATGCCGCCAGGATCTCTTTTCCTTTTTTCAGTATATTTACCGCTGCATTAACGTCTCTGTCATGTATCGCTCCGCATGCAGCACATTTCCATCTTCTCACAAACAGGTCCTTTACTTTCGGTTCCTTCTTTCCGCAGCAAGAACACTGCTGGCTCGACGGAAACGCCCTCGGTACTTTCACCAGTTTCCCTCCATGGTCTGCCATCTTGTATTCCAGCATACGGTAGAACTCTCCCCATGACACGTCTCCGATGGACTTTGCAAGTCTCTTGTTTTTCATCATCCCCTTTACATTAAGGTCTTCAACGCAGACGACTTGGTTCTCGTTCGCCAGCCTGTAGCTCACCTTATGCAAATAGTCTTTTCTGATGTCTGATACTTTCTCCAGTTCTCTGGCCAGTCTCTTTCTTGCCTTCTCTCTGTTATTTGATCCCTTTTTCTTCTTTGACAGTCTCCTTTGAAGTCGGGCTATCTTCTTCTCATGCTTTCTGAGTGTCTTGGGATTCGGAACGATATTACCATCCGAGTCAGTATACAGGACACTGAGTCCTGCATCAAGTCCTGTCTCTCCTCCATTGTTTGGGAGCAGTTCCCGATCTTCTTCCACCTGCAGTGTGATGTAGTATCTTCCGCCTGATGTCAGGATTACTGTTGCTGACAGGATCCTTCCATCAAACTCACGAGTATTTCGTATCTTAATTTCTCCTGCCTTAGGTATACGTATCCGATCTCCTGATATTCGGATGCTATCATTTACATTCATAGTACGGTAGCTCTGACTGTATCGTTTACTCTTGAACTTCGGATATCCTCCCCGCTTCTTAAAGAAGTTCTCATATGCTTTGTCAAGATGCCTCAGGGTCTGCTGCAGTGCTATGCTGTCTGATTCCCTGAGCCAGGGATTCACAACTTTGAGGTGTCGTGAAAGATCCTTGCTTGTTTCTGCGTAGTTAAGAGATTTATGGAATTCTTTCCATTGTGTCTGCTTCAGTTCAAGATAGTGATTAAACACAAAACGACAGGACCCGAATGTCTTTAAAAAGAACTCCTGCTGTTTACTATCTGGATATGCGCGATATTTGTAACCTCTTATCCGTTTCATGGCACCCCTCCGAACATATGTTCTTTTTCTTATTGTATCATGAAGCGGGAAATCGTGCAATAGCTTTCGTGAAAGATTCGGGAACTTTATTCCGGAAACGGCCTCCTGGATATCGCAAGAATTATACTCGGCAACCTTCTGCAAAAGTGGAACGATTCATCC
>Ga0256405_10001278_pt1 | contig 70118 bp, 51 predicted proteins | sample RumenRJG_02DNA_FD_189096 | JGI IMG/M metagenome (GOLD analysis project Ga0256405, IMG submission 189096) | Bovine rumen microbial communities from Lethbridge, Alberta, Canada - RJG_02 | ecosystem: Host-associated > Mammals > Digestive system > Stomach > Rumen | place: Canada: Alberta...
AAAGCTGCTTCACTAATAAGCAATTTCTTATCCGTTATTTGAATGAGGGCTAGTAATACCTGATATTGACCAGGCCTAATATTTTAAATGAGGGAAAAAATTGGCTCACCTGCAAAACCGTGTGTCTGGATTAAACAGGGTCACTCACCCGAAGGGTGTCCCATGCAATAACCCCCAGTAAATCAGATGACCGAGCGCAAGCGAGGGAGTATGATTCACTGGGGGTAAAAGATAACTGAGATTGTCGCTGGAGGCGACCCCAATTGGGGCGTCCTTGTAATTGAACCAGAAATTAATGCTACCTTCGCCGAGGAATACAGGCGCTTTATCATGGACTGTGGCGGTGAGATTGATGAGCGGTTCTTCCTGAAAGACTGATACAATGGGGTCGCCCCGGGGCGACAGAGGTTTCTACTCGGCACCCCGCCGGGGCGGCTGTCCTCGCTACGCTTCGGAAGTCGCCCCGGCGGGGTTACTCAAAGGCCACCCGCTGGGTGGTATCTCTGACTTCTGAAACAATTTTTGTGGTTGATTGTGATATACGCATCAACACTCCAGAATTACGTCAAGGAGGAACAAGAGCCCTATCTACCGAAGTCACTTTCAAATAATCTTGCAGTTGTCGCGACGATAATTGCACCCTTTTTCATGCCCCAAAAGGTGCTATCGCAAAATTAGTTCGGGAATTTTTCGGGAAAATCAAGAAATGAAAAGTGCCAAACAATTGATTGACAACTGTTTGACATTTTGAGTTGTGCGCCTGATAGGACTCGAACCTACACAACCGGAGTTACCAGATCCTAAGTCTGGCGCGTCTACCAATTTCGCCACAGGCGCGGGCGTTGCTTGCTGCGTGGATGGGCTACAACCTGGAAAATCAAATAACTGTCTGCTTTCCGTTGGGCTTGCGCCATCGTTGCTTGCTGCGTGGATGGGCTGCGCCTCGGGATAATCAAAAAAAATGTTCTCCGTTGGGCTTGCGCCATCGTTGCGGGTGCAAAGGTAGTGTTTTTTTGGTTAACTGTTGATAGTTAACGGTGAATTGTTTTAGCGATGCGGTCGATTTTTTTCGGCCGAAGATGACAATTAGGCGTTGTTGGCCTGAATGTCGGCGAGGATCTGCTTGAGTTGCTCGTCGGCAGCGGTGAGTTTCTTGCGGCAGATGTCGAGCAACTGCTTGCTGCGCCGTGTGTATTCGCTCAGGTTGTCGATGCTGCACTGGGGGTCCTGCATCTTCAGTACCAGTTGTTCCAGTTCGGTCACGGCTTGTGTATAGGTCATCTCGTTGGTCTGTTCCATGTATTCTAGTTGTATAGTTGTTAGTTGTTAGTTGTTAGTTTTTAGTTGTTAGTTGTATAGTTGTTAGTTGTATAGTTGTTAGTTGTTAGTTGTTAGTTGTTAGTTGTATAGTTGTTAGTTGATGGTGGCCTGGGCGGCATCGGCGGCAAACTGCAAGGTGACGTTGTCGCCAGGGCGTAATTGTGTGGCGGATGTGACACACTTGCCTGCTATGGTCACCAGCGAGTAGCCTCGTTGCAGGGTGTTGGCTGGCGAGAGCAGGCGGGCCTTGTCGTCGAGCGCTTGCAGGCGCTGCTGCTCACGTTGCAGGGCCCGTGCCACAGAGTCTCCCATGCGCTCCACGGCGCGATCGAGGCGTGTCCGCTGGGTGACAATCACGTTGTTGGCAGCATAGGGGATGTTTGTGGTCAGATTGTCCAGGCGGATGCGGTTGGTGTCGATGATGCGGCGGGCTGTGGCAGGAATCATGGTGGTGAAGTAGGCCAAGTGCTCCTTGGCTTGGCTCACGGTGTCGCGCACGGCGCCGACAAGGGCATCCTGCAATTCGTCGAGATGCCCCAGTGCCGCAGCACCGCTCTGGATCAGCAACTCGGCAGCGGCAGTTGGGGTCTTGACCCTCCGTGAGGCCACATAGTCCAGCACGGTCACGTCACGCTCGTGGCCGATGCCGACGATGACGGGCAGCGGGAATTGGGCCACAGTGGAGGCCAACTCGTAGTTGTCGAACGAGTTGAGGTCGGACGTTGCCCCACCCCCACGGATGATGACCACGCAGTCGAACAGGTCGAGATGGCGGTTGATGCTGTCAAGGGCACGCAGCACGGTGGGCACGGTCTGCGCTCCCTGCATCACGGCACTGAACAGGCAGGTATAGAACTGCAAGCCATAGGGATTGCCCCGCAACTGGTTCATGAAGTCACCATAACCTGCGGCACCCGCGGCCGACACGACAGCGATGCGCTGCGGCACTGCGGGCCAAGGCAACTGCTGGTTCATGTCGATGATGCCCTCGGCGGTCAGTCGATTGAGGATTTCCTGGCGCTGGCGGGCCATATCGCCTAGGGTGTATTCCGGGTTGATGTCGTTGATAATGACCTTGATGCCGAACAGGCGATGGAATGTGGCGGTGACATTGACCAGCACCTTCATACCCGTTGACAGTACCTGCCCGGTAGCCTCCTTGAACTTGTAGTACAATCGTGAGTAATTGCTTGCCCAGATGGCAGCGCCCACCTTGGCGATCGTCTCCCCATTGGCATCTTTCTCGATCAGTTCGGTATAGCAATGCCCGCTGCGGTTCAAGCGCAGGTCGCTGGTCTCGGCAATGACCCACTGGTTTTGCAGGATAGCCTCACCGCTGATGAGCCGCTCGATGCGCGCGTTATAGGCGCTCAGGGTCATTCCCTGGGTTTGCTGCTGGGCATTATGTGGCAAATCGTTACTCACTTGGCCGGTTTGATTTTCAGTCCATTGAAACTAAACGTAAGGGATGGCTTCAGGTAGGGCGCGAAACGCTCATACTCGCTCTTGACCAGGAAGCGCTCGAGGCCGTGAGTGGCTTCGATGACATCATGCTTCTCCCCCTTGAAGGCGAGCGCTATCAGCGGGAAAATCATGGCATCCTGCAAGTCGGCCCGCAGTTCGCCCGGCATCTTGCCGACGATGAAGTCGTCGATTGTGGGCATCGAGAACAAGCGGTTGCTGACGTATTGCTGCCAGTGGTTGTTCCACTGAGTGAGGCGGCTATCGGGCACGGGAGTCCTCACCGTCTCGATTACGGTGATCACCGTGTCCTTGCCCACCATCCTCATCAGCATTTCGACGTCACGGCTAGCGCTGGTCTGCACCTTGATGTAGGTGCTGTCCAAGGCAAGCAGACGGCTCTCGCCCGCCAGATTGTTCTGCATGGCGACCGACTGGCCACTGTTGTAGTAGTCCACCAAATCGAGGCGCGCGGTGCGAGTGAGCAAGGGGAAAACCGTCCCTGGCTCACTGGCAAAGAAGTCGGCAATAGTGCGCGCCATCCCTGTCGATGGCATCAACACCATCGACAGGATGACGATGCTATAGAGGAGTCTCATTTATTTGGTGCCGTACTGCTTCTTGACCTCAGGCAGCCACTTCAGGATGTCGGCAATGCGGGTCTCGTGGCTGGGGTGCGAACTCATAAATTCGGGCACGCTGCTCGACGAGGAAGCCTGCATCTTCTGCCAGAAGGTGACAGCCACATCAGGATTGTAACCAGCGATGGTCATCAGCACCAGTCCCATCTTGTCGGCCTCACTCTCGTGCTTGCGGGAGAAGGGCTGCATCACGCCATACTGTGCACCCAGGCCATAAACCTGCTGGGCAATCTGCTGGGTGGCGGCGCTCTTGCCGCTCGTTAAGATACCGATAGCGTTAGCACCATACTGGGCGAGCACTTGCTGACTCATGCGCTCATTGCTATGCTTGGCAACGGCGTGAGCCACCTCGTGACCAATAACCACAGCCAACTCATCGTCGCTGCTGACGAGGTTCATGATGCCCTCATAGACCACGATTTTGCCACCAGGCATGCACCAGGCATTGATCTCATCGCTCTTGACCAGGTTAAACTCCCATGCGAAGTTCTGTATTTCGCTCTCCAGGCCTGCATACCTGAGATAGGCCTCGGTTGCGGCCGCGATACGCTGTCCCACACGGGTTACCTGTGCGCTCTTGGTCTTCTGGGTGGAAATGGTAGCCGACTGCATGAAACTTGCGTACTGCTGAAGGCTAGCCTGAAGCACCTCGCTATCACTGACCAGATTTAACTGCTTGCGGCCCGTGATAGGAACCGAGCCACAACTGGTGAGCAGCATCGCTGCTACAGCCAGCATTGCGATAAATTTTTTCATCATTGATTAAATTTTGGTGAAAACAAATATAACATATACGGATTATTCCTTTCTGCACCTCATCAATGGGTCTGCACCACCTCGGTGGGCGGCAGAGACTGGTTGCGGCGGTCGATGGCGTCCATCACCCGCGTTGCCAGTTGCTTGAAAGCCGCGCCGCTGACGTCGTTGACCCTCACGACGGGCTGCCCATCGTCACTGCCCTTGCAGATGCTGGCCACCAGAGGAATCTGCCCCAGCAGTTCCACGCCCAGCGTCTCGGCCAGTTGCTTGCCACCGTCATGACCGAAGATGAAATACTTCTCGTCGGGATGAGAGGCAGGCGTGAACCACGACATGTTCTCGACGATGCCGAGCACCGGCACTCCCACATGCTCGCCCATAAACATGCTGATACCCTTGCGAGCATCGGCCAGCGCCACCTGCTGCGGCGTTGTGACCACGATGGCTCCCGTGATGGGGAGTGTCTGCACCAGTGTCAGATGGATGTCGCTGGTGCCAGGGGGCAAATCAATCACAAAGTAGTCCAACTCGCCCCAATCGGCCTCGTTGATGAGTTGACGCAAGGCATTGCTGGCCATGGCGCCACGCCACAAGATGGCTTTTTCCTTATCGACCAGAAAACCGAGAGAAAGCATCTTCACACCATATTTCTCGAGGGGGATAATCAGGTTTTTGCCCTCCACCTCGTGCATATAGAGTTGCTCGTCTTCTGCGCCAAACATCTTGGGCATGGACGGACCGAAGATGTCGGCATCAAGCAAACCCACGCGGTAGCCCTGCATAGCCAGAGCCACAGCCAGGTTGCAGGCTACGGTCGACTTGCCCACGCCACCCTTGCCCGAACTCACGGCAATGATGTTCTTCACACCAGGTAACGGCTTCTCGATCTTGCGCACGGGGTTGTCCTTGGCAGTCTTGACCGCAATGTTACCCTTGATGTCCACTTCACTGCCCACATGGGCCAGAATGGCTGCCTCGGCAGCCTTCACGACACTCTTGATGAAGGGGTCGGTAGGTTTCTCAAAGGTCAAGGAGAAACTCACATGGTTGCCATCGATGCGTATGTCATCATTTACCATGCCCATGTCCACGATGTCGCGACCCGTTCCAGGATATCGCACAGTGCGCAGGGCATCCAGCACCAGATTAGGATAAATCGTCATATATAATTAGTTTTTAGTTGTTAGTTCCTTAGTTGTTAGTTGTTAGTTGTTAGTTGCTAGTTGGTCGTTTTCGTCATCGGGCATGAGTTGCGGCATCTGGATGTAGCCTCGGTTGTAACTGCGATAGGTGTCGGGCTCGATATCGATATCAGGCTCCACCAGTTCCACGCCATGAGGCAGTGCAAAGCGGATGTACTTGATGGTCAGTCCGCGCTGCAGCCACTGCATCTCGTAATGGGTCTTGATATCAAGTATGTCATCGGCCAAGCCGCTGGCATACAGGTCGTCGGTATCGGCTTCGACAGGCAGTTTGTTTTCCTGTACCAGCGCATGAGTGTAGGTGTACAGGAAAGGGCTGTCGGTCTTCAGGTGTACCAGACCGCCATCACACATGATGTTGCGATAGTTGTCCAGAAACCGGGTGGAGGTAAGTCGCTTGTTCACCTTCTTCATCTGCGGGTCAGGGAAAGTGATCCATATCTCGGCAACCTCGTCGGGAGCAAACATACGGTCGATCAACTCGATGCTCGTGCGCAGAAACGCCACGTTGGGCAAGGCCAGGTCGGTTGCCATCCGCGCACCGGTCCACATGCGGGCACCCTTGATGTCCACCCCGATGTAGTTCTTATTGGGGAATCGCTGAGCCAATCCCACTGCATACTCACCCTTGCCACATCCCAGTTCCAGCACGATGGGATTATCGTTGTTGAAGTATTGCTGATGCCACTTGCCGCGCATGGGGCATCCCCCCTGCTGCATCACGACAGCAAAGGGGTACTGGAACACGCACTGCATGCGCTCCATGTCGGCAAACTTCTTGAGTTTATTCTTACCCATGCCTCAATGCTCTCACTTAATGGCAATCTTATAACTCTTGCCGTCGACCACCACGACATAGAATCCGGGCTCCATCGCATAACGGTTGACGCCAGCATCGAGGGAGAGGTCGCGCGTGACGCCATTGATCGAAGCCACCTGGGCAACGCCCGCATCGCGGCAGTCAACACACAGGTATCGGCCCTCGGTCCAAACGCGGGCGGTATTGGTCATCAGGTCATTCACACCGCTGGTGGAAGTCACGCGAGCCACGCAGTCGGCCAGATGCCAAGCCACGTTGTCGTTATCAGAGAGCACGATGTTGGTGAGCGTGAGGTGGCTCTCGCTCTCGAGGGTGGCTTCGGCACGCACGGTGAAGTAGAGCACCACCTCGTCCTCGCCATTGCCAAACATCTGCTTGCGGGGCGAATAGGTCATCGTGCGTGACGTGGCAGCATCCATTTGGCAGGTCTCGCTCACGTGGTCCTTGACGGCCTCTGCCTTGACAAGCGTCAAGCCATTGGGCAAGACGATGTCGCATTGCAGCGCATTGTAGCGCTGAGCCCTGTTCAGTTTCACACCGAGTGTACGCTGCTCGCCCGGCATAATGGACAGGTCATCGAGTTGCAACAGGTCATCGGTGTTCACTTCTGCATTCATCATCTTCACACCGAGGATAATGGCAATATCGGCATTGATATCGGCGACATTGACCTCACCATCCTCGTTGACATCGGCCCGTCGCATCCAATCGTCATCAGCAGGATGGCCCAGGATGATGCTCACGATAGCGTTGACATCGGCAATATTGACCTCGCCGTCGCCATTGACGTCACCCAAAACCCAACCAGCGTCGTCCAGCATGAAGTTCTTCCACTGGTTGGCGGCCTGGTAGAGTTCCTTGGACTCTTCAGGGACCGTGAGAGGGATGCGCGACTGTTTCACACCAGCCCACACGTTGCTGCCCAACGCGGGCACCTCCACGGCATTGCTGGTAAGTGCCTTCATGCCTGTCATGCCAGCCATAGCGCGCGTGCCCAGCCAGGTAAGCGTAGCCGGCAGTTCCACTACCGAGAGTTTGTCGGCATTATACATAACATAATCGCCCATTGACTCGGTACCGCTGATCGACAAGGTGCCCGTCAGGCCAGTTCCGGCCAGCAGATAGTCGTTGAGAGTCGTCAACTTATCGCTTAGGCGAATGCTGGCAAGGCTCTTGTCATACAAGAACGCGCCATCGCCCAGACTTGTCACGCTAGCGGGCAAGACCACCTTGGTGACAGGAGTCTCGACCATCACCCAATCTCCCAATTCGGCCAGATTTTTGTTGCCAGAGAGGTCAAGTGTCTTCAAGCCGGTGCCCGCCAGCGAGCGCTCACCCAGCGAGCGGATCGAGGCACCAAGGCTTACATTGGTCAGCGACGGGCAATCCATCAGCGACGCTGCATCCAGCCTGCGCAAACGGCTCGACGACTCGACGGTGAAATCGGTGAGCGCGCTACAGCGCATAAAGGCACCGCAGCCCACCGTCTCGACCTTGGCAGGAATCGTCACCGCCTTGATCGACTCGCATCCAGCAAAGGCAAAATCGGCGATGCTGTCGAGGTTCGTCGGCAACGTGATTTCGGCCAACTTATCACACCCTGCAAAAGCGGCCCGACCGATTGTCAGCAAGCCCGAAGGCAACTTGACGCTTGTCAGCCCCATGTCGGCCAAGCAGGCCACGGGGAGTTCGTTTGCCGCAAAAATCTGCTGCAGATAATGGCGTTCAGTGGTAGTGCATGACGTTACCTCCACACCGCTCAGATCGAGGGAGGTGAGTAGATGCAAGTTGCCGCTAATAAAATATAAATCGCTAGCATTTATCGTACCTGTGACAGTCAGGCTAGTAACATCCAAGTCCTTGACATTCTGCGACAGCATGCCCGCTGTGTTTCTCACATCAAGGGCCAGGGCATGTAATGTGATCAGCGATAAAAACGCGATGATAATAATATATTTCCTGCTCATAATTCCTATTGTCATATATGTTCGAACTGCAAATTTAAGTCAATTTCCCGAAAAGATAGCGACTTTTAACAAAAAATGCATGATGCTCTCGCGATTTAGTCTGTAGCGCGCCGCCATGGCCAAATCATTAAATAAAACAAAATAAGAGAAACCAGGCACATGCGCGCATGGCCTGGTTTCACCTCATCTCTTTTCGGTTATCGTCGCCGATTATCTGATGACTTTGTTCACCGCTGTAGTGCCATCGGTGTAAGTGGTCACCACGATATTGATGCCGTCGAAGGGCGAGTCGCTCTGCTGACCTGCGACATTGATGTAGCGCACGGTCGCGATCTCACGGCCCTCAACAATCTTCTCGACTCCCGAACCGTCGTTGACACGAACCATCGCATCACCAGCCATATAGGTCTCGTGCTGCAGGGTCACCAGTTCAACATTGGCCAGAGCCACCTCGGCGCCTTCGGGAGAGAAGTCATCGTCAGCCTCGACAATCAGCCTCATCACATGGCCCTCGCTGCCAGCATAGGGATCCATCTGCATCGACGCTCCGATGATGGTGTACAGGCAAGGATCATCCTGATGTGCCATAGAATAGTAGTCATGGGCCGCGCCACGGTCCACACCTTTGACGCCCACAAGCCTCAAGCCCTGCGGCAAAACCAGTTCACACTGCAACGCGGTGTAGATGTGCTCGGTGTTGTTCAGTGCCACGTCGACACTGATCGTCTCTCCAGCCTTGATTGTGATGGGAGTGAGCGACAATGCGTCGCTGGTGACTGTGCACTGCTCTGCAACCAGAGCGCGGATGCGCGAGAGAGACCTGCTGGAGGTGTCGCTCAGCAACATGTCGATCAGGGCCGTCACGTCGCTGATGTTGATCACACCATCGCCATTGATGTCGGCCGGTTTCAAATAGGAGCCTCCGCTATCAGACAGCAACATGTCGATCAGGCTGGTCACGTCACTGATGTTGACCACGCCATCGCCATTGACGTCACCCAACAGGTAGTCATCCTCGGCGTCGAAGAAGAATTCCATCCACTGGTCGGCGGCTTTATACAGAACAGCGCTCTCGTTGTCGGGTACGATCAGCGGAATCGAGTGCTGATCTAATCCGGCCCATACCTCCTCGCCCAATTCCGGCACATCGGCGGCAGCAGTCTTGAGCACGGCCATGCCGGTCATACCAGCCATCGCACGATCGCCCAGATAAGTCAACGTTGCCGGCAGGACCATGGTGTCGATGGGAGCGCTCACGTTATAGAGGGCATAGGCGCCTACGCGGGCAACCCCCTTCTTGAGCAGGGTGCTGGCATTGAGCATGCCATCGCCAGCAAACGTGTAATCCTCGATAAGCGCAATGGTGCGTCCCTGGCTGGGGGCCATCGAGCCGCCACGGCCACCGCCGTGGTTATGTCCCAGCCCTGGCAGGCTGACACTGGTCAGCAGCGGGTTGTGGGACAATGCGCCCTCGCCCAGCACGGTCATGCCGTCGGCAAGTTGGATGGCAGACAATTGAGTCTGAGCCAATGCCCAAGCGCCAATAGTGCCGAGCCTGGACTGGCCTGTCAGATCGATGCTTGACAAGCCCGAGTTGATAAAGGCTTCGTCATCGATGCGCGTCAAGCGGCAAGCGGGATCCATATTGATGGCGCTCAATGCCCTGCAGCCGTTAAACACACCCTTGAAGACGTACTCAACGTTGCTGCCCAGATTGACCTCGCTAAGCGCGACATCGCCCAGAAACGCGATATCACCCACATACTTGCTATCGATATCGGCACGCGTGAGCGACTCGCATCTCGAGAACACGCCCTTGCCCATGTGTGCCACAGCCGACGTGAGCGTAACGCTGGTCAATCCCGAACCCGAGAAGGCATAATCGTCGATAAACGTGACCGACTCCGGAATCGTCACCGTGGCCAACCGGTCACAGCCGGCAAAAGCGGCATAACCAATCACCTGAACCGTAGCGGGCAGGCTGACCGACGTGATCTTTTTGCCGAAAAAGGCCGTGCGGGGTATTTCATTTCCACCATAGTGCGTTACTGTGCCATAGAGCGCCAGCCCTTTTTCATACGGGACTATGGTGACCTGACTCAGATCCACAGCCGTAAGTTCCGTCAGCGTCTCGCTGATGAACAAGAAGTCGCTGGCGTCCATCGTGCCCGTCACCGTCAACTGCGTGATGGAGTGATCCGGCACCAGGCTCGAGAGCGAGCCTGCCGTGTTCTGGACTGTAATCGCATGGCCTGCTAGCGTACAGGCTACTACTGCAAGCAGCATCAATAGGTTGCGCATATCGTTGTTGTATTTGTTCTGTATTGTAGTGGTTAATCGCGTTTAACTCGCAAATGTACACATTATTTCTTGACGCGCTATTCGTTTTAACTATTTTTTAGTGTTTGGCCAGTAGTGGCATGTCACCGATTGTGCAATGCGTGCTATCACCGGCCTATCAAAAACCCGGAATCTAACACTTTTTAACACGGGATTTGGCCTTAAGTGGGGAAACGGCACTAAATTTGCATAATTTATGGGATACTCCCCCAAACGGGGATTTCATAACATCAACCATGACGAAGAAGAACAGAAATTTACGACGTTTTCTAACACTATTGCCCATGTGGCTGGTGTGCCTGGCTATGCTGTCAGGGTTGCTGGCCTGCGGAGGCCACGGCGGTCTGGAAAAGGCTGTGCGCGGAGTGCTTGTGAGTGGCGACACGACACGACAGGCTTATGACTCGTTGTGCTCGATAGTGACCGATAACCCAGACCGCTACAGCGACCTGCTCACGCCCGAGGGCACCATCGACCATAGTCGCATGGCTGCGCTGATTGATGAGATCGGCTCGGCGCTGCGCCCGCCCATGCATTGGGACACACGCCCCTATGGCGGGGCTCGCGACCTGTCGCTGACCATCTACTTTGAGCGCAGTGGTTCGATGGTTCCGTATGACTCCCGAGGGGGCGACGGCCGCCTCAAGAAGGCCGTCAACGACCTGATCAACCATTTCCCTGCGGGCAGCAAGGTAGACATCAATATCGTGAACGACGGTATCTATCCCTACCAGCACACCGTGGACGAATTCCTCAAGGACCGTGACATCTACCAGAGCACCGCTGGCATCGGTGACGCAAGTTACACCGATTTCCAATTGATTTTCAACAAGATACTTGAGGCCCAGAAGCCAGGCAACGTGAGTGTGCTGGTCAGCGACCTCATCTACTCGCCTGAGGACACCCGCGGTGTGAGTCTGGACAAGATCTTCAACGAGGAGAACAGCCTCGCCACCCGAGTGTTTGCCCGCTACAAGGGCAAGAGCGTGGTCGTGCAGCAATTTATGGGAGACTATAGCGGCAAGTATTACCCCTATAACAACGTACCCATCGAGTACCACGGCAAGCGCCCCTTCTACCTGATGATTATCGCCGATAGTGAGGTAATGAACCAACTGGCTCAGGACAAGCGCTATAGCGGTGTGCTGGATGCCGCTGGCATTCGCAACAGTTTCCGATTTAACCAGGCATCGAGCGACATCCAGTGCCAAGTCTTGCCCGAGTGGAAAGACAATGCAGGCCGCTTCCGTGTGAAGCATGGCGACGGCATCGTCCTGACCCGGTGTGAAGGCGACCGCCAGACGGGCAAACTGTGCTTCTCGATGGCCGCCAACCTGAGCAGTCTGATGAAGGATGACGCCCTGCTGACCGACGCCGGCAACTATGATGTCAAGAGTGTGGACGGCTACACCCTCACCGTGCGGCCCATCGACCAGAGCATGGTTACCGCCAACAACAAGGACTACCTCGAGGGGATGACCCACATCTTCACCCTGCTAGGGGACTTCAAGAGCCCGCGCGATGAGATACGGATTGCCCTGCGCAACGAGTTGCCCGCCTGGATCCACCAGTCGTCGAGCGACAGCGACATCGACACCAGCGGCTCGTTTGCGACCACGACGCTGGGCCTCGAGCAACTGCTGGGCGGCATGTTCGAAGCCATGCAGGGAAGCCATGCCCTGTTTGAAATCGACATTCAATTGCAGCATTGACCTAGCGAGATTCCATAACCACTCCTACTACTGACGAGAACTGAACAATTATGAAACAGATCACATATTTAATTGCTGGCATCGTCGTGACCGTGATATTCTTTATCTTGAGTTGCAGCGACGGTTTCAACATCTATGAGCAAATGTACTTTAATCAGGGTTACAACGACAAGATGTTCAACTTGGACATGTATCCCGTGATTGCAGCCATCACCATCCTCATCGCATGGGGCGGCGCAGCCATCTACTATTATGCCATCAACTCGGTGAAATTTGACCGCTGGTATCACTGGCTGGCAGTGATGGCCGTCGTGATCGTGCTGGCTCCCGTCGCCTGCTATGTGTATAACGACACGGTGTTTGCCAACAATGGGCTGGCCTATGTGGGCGAGTCCATCCAATTCGAGATGCAGACGGTGCTGTTTGCAGCCGTACTCTACATTGTGGCATCCTTCTCGATGCGCTGGTGGAGTAGTAACTGTCGCCACACGCCGCTGCCTCAGTAAGGCCCCCAGGCGTTATGGTTCAGGCATCGGGATGCCAACTAACAAGTAAAAAATGCAACAAAAAGACTGAAATATGAGACTATTCCTATTTGCCATCGGTGGCACCGGGTCGAGAGTGCTCAAATCACTGCTGATGCTCTCGGCGGCAGGCGTGCGCCCGCTCGACGAGAACGGCAAGCCCGTGAAGGACCTGGAGATTGTGCCCGTCATTATCGACCCGCACAAGGCCAACGAGGACCTGAAGCGCACCGAGGCCCTGCTCAACGATTACCGCGACATCAGGCGCCGGCTCTATGGCAACGACCCCAACGCCGAGGGCTTCTTTGCCAACCGCATCGTGACGCTGCGCGAGATCATGAGCAACACCAGCGTGACACTGGGCGACACGTTCATCTTCAATCTAGGAGCGGTGGAAAATGCCAAGTTCCGCGAGTTTATCGGTTATGACACGATGAATGAGGCCAACCAGGCATTAACCTCACTGCTGTTTGCCAACTACCAGTTGGAGAATAAGATGAACATCGGATTTGTGGGCAGTCCCAACATCGGCAGTGTGGCACTCAACGAGGTCAAGGACAGCAACGAGTTCAAAGCCTTCAGCAACGTTTTCCGTCAGGGAGACCGCATCTTCTTTATCAGTTCCATCTTTGGTGGCACCGGTGCTGCAGGATTTCCGATTATGGTCAAGAACATACGTCAAGCAGCCAATCTCGAGGGTATCGAGAACCGCGACGCCCTGAGCCGCGCCCCTATCGGCGGTCTGACCGTGCTGCCCTATTTCACGCTAGAGGGCAACAAGCTCGATCAGCGCATCGCTACCAGCGACTTTATCGTCAAGACGCAGAGTGCGCTGTACTACTATAAGAACACGCTCACAGGTGCCAACGACAGCAATGTGAACAGCATCTACTATCTGGGCGATCAGGTCAGGAGCAAGCCCTACCTGTATGACCCAGGCGAGCACGGTCAGCGCAACAATGCCCACCTGATCGAACTCATCGGAGCCTTGGCACCCCTCGATTTTGCAGGCGTGCCCGATAGCAAACTCACCGATCAGGATGGCTACCCATTGCCTACCACGGCCTATGAGTATGCCCTGGCCAAGGACGAATTGAGCATCAACTTCCTGTCGCTGGGCCACCGCACTCGCCAACTCATCTATGAACCCATGAGCAAGTTCCACCTGCTGTTTTTGTTCCTCACCACGGGATTCAAAAACATCATCGGGCAGGGCTTTACCGAAGACTCGCCCAAGATCAAGAGCGACTTTCTCGTATCTCAGTTCTACCGCACGCTGGTGGACCAGTTCATGCTGGGGTATGCCCAATGGCTCACCGAGATGAACGACAACATGCGCAGCGTAGCGCTGTTCAAGCCCGGCGAGGTCGACATGGCTCATGCCATCGAGGGCGTGGGTGTGAAAAAACGCCTGCTGGGACACTACAAGGTCGACAACGACGTGCTCAAGGCCGAGATGAACAAACTGAGCAAGAATAATCCAAAATACAGCGACCACTCGGTTGAATACAAATTGTTGGACTTGTTTAACCAGGCAGCCCACAACGTGTTTGTGGAACGGTACGAAAACATCAACTAAGGGTCAAAGCACTACTACTAGAAACATATGAGCGAGATATTATCCTATAGCAACAACACGACCAAAAACGGCGAGGAGGACTGGATAGCACATTCCCCCTATACCGACGATGACATCGCACGCATCAAGGATCCTGACGGAGGTCTGAGCGAAAACCCGCGCACGGCCATCCCCAGCCCGCTGGCCCAACTGGACCTGGTCAAGAACGCATTCAAGCAACTGGCCAACGACCGCCTGAGAGGCGCCCGCATGAACGAGCGCCTGGTATCCAATGCCCTCGACGTGGCCCAACTGTTCTTTGACTACGAGAACCACAAGGACTACCTGCGCATCATCCGCTGGAACCGCGAGGAGTGCATCGATCAGTTGAAGGCCAATCCGCAGCACCGCCTCTATGGCGAGACGCTCGACCTGTTTCTGCGCAGCGACAAGGTCTACAACTTCGACCTGCTCAAGGACTGGTACATCATCATGTGGGACCGCCAGGTGCTTGGCGGCACATCACCCGCGTCGGTCGTAATGGCAGCGCCCGCCCTGGGCACCATCGACGCCATCAAGGTGGAGCAAGGCGTCAGCCTGTTTGGCGAAACACGCCACCTGTGGCAGCGCGACGAGGATTTTGTCTGCTACATGTACCTGCTGATGAACGCCTACCCCACCCTGCGCCTGCACTGCGGTGAAGTGTATGCCTACATGCAGAAAAATCTCGAGCCCTTGCGCGCCAATCGTCCCGATCTGTACCGCCGCATCACCACCATTATCCCCAATCTTGATGCTCTGGACGAAGGCCGAGCCAGCACGGTGCTGGAGCAACTGGAGCACACCTACGACCCCTTCGGCGGAGGCATCGACGTGAGTGTGCTGGGTGCCCGTTTCTATCACAAGCGCGTGCGTGACATCCGCACATCGGCCAGCGAGAGCGACTTTGTCATCACTCCCAGCCTGCCGCAACACGAGGGCGAACTGCCATTGGTACTGGTGAGCGGCTTTAACGGCAGTGTGGAGCACTTCAGATACATCGACAAGGAATGGGACAGCGCAACCCAGGTGTTTGCCGATAAGGTCCCGCTGAGCGACCGCAAACTGCCAGACACTTCCATCCAGTATCCATTTGTCACCACCGACGATTTCCTGACCGACACGCTGGTGAGGCTTGACAGTGGCTGCGTGATCGATACCGACCACTTCTTTGACGGCAATCTTAAGCCCCGCACGCCACAGCCCACTTGCGGCTACCTGCTGCCACTGAAGCCCCTGCTGTTCACCTATTTCGACACAGAGTATCTCAAGGGGACCATTGCCGGCCGCCATGTGATGGACATTGAGGAATTTGCCGACGGCAGCGTGATGGTGACCCTGCGCATCCGCGTCCAGAAGGGAGAAAACCGTTACATCGAGTTGTCCCGCAAATATTTCCCCATCAACGACCACACCTGGACATTTGACGAGCGCCGCGGTACGGGCCGCGTGCTGAACGCCACATTGTCCACATCGGTCTTCCCGTTTGTCAAGACCGACATCAACGACGACTACACCGTGGAACTGTTCACTATGATCGAGAATGGCGGTGCCACACTGCGTTTCTTCAAAAACGGCATCAGCACAGATCGGCTCAACGTCAGAGACGCGATGCGCTCCCAGTCGGGCTACAGCACCACCTATTATGACGTGGATGGCTCTTGGGATTATATGGAGGTCAACATCCAGAACCATCTGGGACGCTCCAGCGGCGTAATCATCCCCCACTGGAAACCTTATGTCCCCAGCGCCAAGGAACTGATCTTTGCCGTGGACTTTGGCACGACCAACACCCATGTGGAGTGGGCCGAGCGCGGCCAGCCATCGCAACCGTTCACCTTTGAATATGGCTCTGGACAAGTGCTGGTGGCCTCATTGCACAAGCCCCGATCGCTGGAATATGCCGAACAGGTGCAACGCGTCGAGTTTGTGCCGCGCGAGATAGACAATGTGTATGGATTCCCGCTCCGCTCCACCCTGGCGCGCAACGAGAATAGCGGCGTGGGGTGCAACCTGTTCAGTGACGTGAATATCCCGTTCCTGTATGAGAGGCGCTACTTCCATGGCTATGACGTGATGACCAACCTCAAGTGGAAGGGAGACACCGAGATGGCCAAGGCCTTTCTGCGCGAACTCACCCTGCTCATCAAGGCCAAAGCCCTGCTCGAGCATGCCGACCTGCGTCACGTCGAGGTGGTCTACTTCTACCCCGTGAGCATGGGCGGTGCCGACCGCGATATGCTGGAGCGTGCATGGAGCGAACTGTTCAACACCTACATCGGCGGTGACAGTGACCATCTGCGCTCCTATCCCGAGAGTCTGGCTCCCGCCTACTACTACAGCGGAGCCGAGGTGGCCGGCAGCAGTTACGTGTCGATCGACATCGGCGGCGGCACTTGTGATACTGTCATCTACCAGCCCACCAGCGACCGCATGAGCAGCGAGCCCGTGGCCATATCCTCGTTCCGCTTTGCCGGCAACGCCATCTTTGGTGACGGCTTCACCGACAAGGACGCCGACAACAACCCGCTGCTGCAGCACTACACCCGCTACTTCAAGCAACTCATCGAGAACGACAAGGGTAATGGTATCGCCTATCTGGGCAGCATTCTGGACGACATCATGGCCCAGAAACGCAGCGAGGACATCAATGCCTTCCTCTTCTCGATCGAGAATGTGGAGGAACTGCGCACGCTGCGCGAGATTGACCGCAACCTGTACAGTTACAACGCGCTCTTGCGCAACGACAGCCAGCGGCGTCTCATCTTTATGTACTTCTACTCTGCCATCATCTACTATATCGCCCAGGCGATGAAGCAGCGTGACTATGAGATGCCCAAGCAAATCTACTTCTCGGGCACAGGCAGCAAGATATTAAACATCTTGGGATCCCAGAGCCGCATCACCATGCTCTCGCAGATGATTATCGAGCAAGTGTATGGCAAGCGCTACAACGAGACCTTCGAGATCAAGCAGGAAATCAAGAGCCCCAAGCAGATCACCTGCCGCGGCGGCATCCGTCTCGAAAACCGTCGTCTCGAAGGCCAGGCCGACGTGGCCCACTACAACGCCACCAGTGTCAAGCGCATGCGCTACTGTTGCTCTATGCTGGGTCAGGACGACCTGACCATGTCCCAGATCGAGTCTATCGAAGTGCGCGAACGCCTAGTGGAGAAGGTGCAGGAGTTCAACCGCTTCTTCATCAACCTGTGTGACGCGACCGTCAAGGACGAATTCGGCATCGAGAACAACATACTAGCCCTGTTCGAGAGCGTGCTGGGCGACAATCTGGCCAACTATCTGACCGCTGGCATCAACGCCTTCCTGAAGGGCCGTTACAACGCCACCGATGTGATCGAGGACGTACCATTCTTCTATCCCATCATCGGCGTGATCCGCCACAATCTGCTCAAGAACATGCGCAACGACGTCATCAGCAAGTTTAACCAATAAAGATATTCTCTAATTAGAAATTATGACACGTCTAACTTTACTCATGGCAGCCATCATCTGCCTCGCCACCTCGGCACTGGCGCAGATTTCCGAGAATCAGACCCTGTCCACATCATTATGGAAGCAGGGCATTGCCCGTTGTGCCCACTACACGGCTTACGCCAAGGGATTTGCCAAGCGCTCAGACGAGATGCTCAGACGATTCCCTCAGGGCTATACGCTTGATGACCTAAACGAGGTCTATGACAACCAGGGTGCTAAGTGGGAAAAAATCTACGACGAGTTCAAGCAGGAAGAGGGCAAATCAGGCAGCATCGCCGACCTCAAGGAACTGGTAACGCCTCAGATCTGGAAACTCGTTGAACCCGACTTCAACGCCTTTATCACCGACCATCCCGACATGGCACAGGAAGCCCCTGCTCCCGAGGCCACCGATGGTGAGGCTCAAGAGGGCGAACAAGGCGATAAGGCCCAGGCTAACGAGGGCGAAGCCAACGCAGCCAAGCCTGCAAGCAGCCTGCCCAGCCTTCCCGCTTGCCCTGCCAATCTGCCCCTGTGGCTGAGCATCATCGGCCTGCTGTTGGGCCTGTGGGCTCTGCTCAACTCTCTGAGCAACCGTGGCAAGATCAAGGAAATGCGCCGCAATTTTGCCCGTGAAATTGACCGCACCAACGCCAACCTGCAGGAGTTCTCGACCGATGCCGCCGACCAGATGCGCGCATTGTCCATCAGACTGACCGGCAAGGCCGTACGTATGCAGGAGCCTGTTGCCGACGACTTAGCGGCCATCAATGATGACGTGCAAGTCGCTGACGAGGAAACAGCGGCCACCGACGGTGATGTTGCCCCTATCGCTGCCGATGATGAGGTGCTCAACCTCTTCATGAGCAAGCCCGATGACAACGACGACTTCACCCGCGTGAGTGACACGCTTGAGCCCGGCAATTCCATCTTTGTGCTCACCACCCTCGATGGACAGCACGGCACCTTTGAGGTCATCGACAAGCCCGAAGTGCACCAGTTTGCCTTGATGATGCCTGCCGAGAACCTGATGCGCGCCTGCTCCGGCAACGCCATCCAGATTCCCAGCGGTAACCGCATCGTGACCGACCGCGCCGGAGAGGCCGAGTATGTCGACGGCCGCTGGCACGTTGTCGTAAAGGCCATCATCCACTACGAGGGCTAATCACACCACCATCAACAGTTAATAGAGAATAGTTGCAAGGTCTGTTGGCCACTGCCACTTATCAGATGCTGCGACTGGCGCCCAACTATTCTCTATTAACTTTATCACCGAATTATGCGCTGGACTTGTCCCAAATGCGGTAAGAAACTCGACGTCAGCAATGAGCAACTCATCGCTGGCGACGGCGTGATTGTGTGCCCGCAGTGCCTGCTGCAGGCACATCAGCCCATCCCCACGACGCGTGTCACCGCACGGGCCGACAAGACCGCCACCACCTCATCCGCCCCCAAGCGCACACCGCAACGGAGCATCAACTTTGACAGTGAGACTCCGCCAGAGTACCACCCCAGCACTCCTCCCGTCCATAAGAATCGCATGAAGCAGGCTTCCGCATCATATCATTATACCGGGCTCACCGGCAAGGGAGCCACCACGGCCCAAAACCAACCCAATGGCAAGAAAAAATCCAGCAGCAAGCGGAGGAAAAAGAAGAAAGCCAATGCCGATGGCATGAGTGCCCTGGGATGCCTGGGGCGCACGATTGTTTTCACGCTGGTGCTGTTTGCCGCCTATATCTTCTTCGGCCTCCTGCTCGAAGCCATGCAGTAATCATCGATTATTCCCCATCTTACCGGCTTTTTCCGTCCTGCTTTCAGCATTAGGGGCAGCGCAACTCCTATCCCTGCGCCATCCGAGCCTCAAACAAGGTTGGGCGTCGGACCCAAGCGCCTGCAAGAACAAAAAAATGGATAAATCCTTTTTTTTATCTTCGGGTTGCAGTAACTTTGCAGGACTTTTGAGCCAGCCTGTTAATCAGGTCCTGGCATGCGGCATAATCACATAACGAAATGATGAGTTTTCTATCTACATATCACCTGCAAGGCCTTGTGCTGGGCCTATGCTCGTTTTTGATCATCGGCATCTTCCACCCTCTTGTCATCAAGGGTGAGTACCACTTTGGGCAACGTTTCAAGTGGTTCTTCCTGCTGCTGGGCATCCTGCTATGCCTAGGGTCCCTGCTCGTTGACGGCATGATGCTATCATCGCTGATGGGCGTTGGCGCCTTCTCGAGTTTCTGGGGCATCAAGGAGATGGGAGAGCAGCAGCAGCGCGTTCGCAAGGGTTGGTTCCCACGCAACCCCAAGCGCACCTATCCGTGGGACGCAGACAACAAGGATTGAGATACTGGCACGCGTCACATCCGTGTCCGTCCATTCCAACGCGATGAAGTAGCAACAAACAACTGATAACCACATGAGAATAGATATACTGACCGTCATGCCCGACGCACTCGAGTCGCCGCTGCACACGTCCATTCTGCAACGCGCCCAAGACAAGGGGCTGGTAGAAATACACGTGCACAACCTGCGTGACTGGAGCCTGCGCAAGCACCGCAAAGTGGACGATTACCCCTTTGGCGGCGAGGCCGGCATGGTCATGCAGATTGAGCCCGTGTGGCGCTGCATGGAGGAGTTGAAGAGCCAACGAGAGTATGACGAAATCATCTTCACCTCACCCGATGGCGAACAACTCGACCAGCCCATGGCCAATGCCCTGTCGCTCAAAGAGAACATCATGATCCTGTGTGGCCATTACAAGGGTGTGGACTATCGCATACGCGAGCACCTGATCACCAAGGAGATCACCATCGGCGACTATGTGCTCACCGGCGGCGAACTGCCAGCGGCTGTCATTGCCGACGCTGTGGTGCGGCTGCTGCCTGGAGCCATCGGCGATGAGCAGAGCGCCCTGAGCGACTCATTTCAGGATGGACTGATCGAGGCACCGGTCTATACCCGGCCCGAAGTGTTCAACGGCTGGCACGTGCCTGAGATTCTGCTCAGCGGCCATCAGGCCAAGATCGCGGAGTGGAAGATGCAGATGTCGCTGGAACGCACGCGCCGCTTGCGTCCCAATCTGCTCAAGGACTAAAAACTAACAACTAACAACTAACAACTAAAGACTAACAACTAACAACTAAAAATATGGCTCTCTTCAACATACAACGTCCCAAATGGATTCCGCGGTGGCTCAATCTCCCACTGCTCATTTTCGTAGCGTTTGTGGTCGTGTTGCTCTTCTTCGGCGACAATAACTACATGCGCATCAGCAAGTACCGCTCACAGATCAATGACCTGAAGAGTCAGATTCAGAACAACGAGGACTCGGCTGCCATGTATGACGCTAAGGTCAACGAACTCAACACCGACAACGAGTCACTCGAACGCCTCGTGCGCGAGAAATATGGCATGAAGCGTACCAACGAGGAAGTATTTATCACAGACATACCCTGATCCGTTATGACTCAAAGAGAAAACGCCACCAGGCTCCAACTGTCTGGCCTATTAGTGCTCATCGGGCTGCTTGCCATGACCGTAATGGCAGTGATGCCCTTGCTTAACATCATCCACGAATGGATGAAGTGGGTGTTTGCCATCGGCGCAGTAACGGTGCTGGCAGGCCGCATCATCGGCGCCTACAATGGCCCGCAGTTGCGCGTCAAGCGCTTGCATAGCATCCTGATCTCGAGCGCCATCCTGTATTGCGCCAGCGCCCTGATGATGTTTCTCTCCCGCGGCACCAACGATTGGATAGCCCTGCTGCTGGCAGGCCTGATGGTCCAGATCTACGCCACGTGGATGATAGAACGCGAAAACAAGAAAACGGAGTAATAACTACAAGTAAACGAGAAATTTATTTTGCAGTTAGCAATAGTTTTGATAATTTTGCGGGTTAATGAAAGGTAATCTCACAATCGACAACGGAAACACCTCAGTCAAGGTGGCTTTCTTTATCGGCACGCAAGTGGTTGCGACCAATCGGTTTACACGTCGCGACACTCGCCTGCTGGAACGCTTTATCAGCACCTACAAACCCAATAGCGCCATCGTGTGCACCACAGCCAGCGCGTCGTCCAGCCAGCGCATTTTCCAGGTGCTGGAACAACGCTTGCCGCAAGTGACGCACCTCACCCACGAGACGCCGCTCCCCATCCGTCTGGGTTACGACACCCCCGAAACGCTAGGTCGGGACCGTATCGCCACCGCTGTCGGGGCTTGGACCATCGCACAGCGGCTCGATAACGCCTGCGACGTGCTCGTCATCGACGCCGGCACAGCGGTCACCTACGACATCATCAAGAGCGACGGCTGCTTTGTGGGCGGCAATATCGCGCCCGGACTGGGGCTGCGCTTCAAGTCGCTGCACGAGCACACGGGCCAACTGCCCCTGATCAGTGCCGATGGCAATACGCCCGTGGTCGGTTACGATACCGAAACAGCCATCCGCAGTGGCGTGGTGCTGGGACTGCTTGGAGAAATCAAGTGCTATATTTCCGATCTGAAACTCTCGCATCCCAATCTGATGGTGTTTATCACCGGCGGTGACGGCAAGTTACTGCACTCCCACCTCGCCGATGACAGCATAATCTTTTACGAAAATCTGGCGGCTGAAGGACTCAACCGCATACAATTATACAACCAAGCCAATGAGAATCAACTATAGAATCATTCTGGTCACACTTGCTATTGCCCTGTGCAGCGTTTTGTCTCAAGCGCAGATCGTGACTTCGCCATACTCCAAGATGGGTTATGGCATGCTCAGCGACAACGTGTCGAGCATCCAGCGATCGATGGGCGGTGTGGGGTATGCTATGAGAGGCGGACGCATCATCAATGTGATGAACCCTGCCTCCTATGCCCATGTCGATTCGCTTACTTTTCTCTGGGATGTGGGCATCGACCTGACCAACCTCTGGAGCAAGGAAAACGGCAACAAGGGATACAATTTGGGAGGTGGACTCGACTATCTGACGGGGCACTTCAAGTTGGCCAAGGGTCTGGGAGCAGCATTTGGCTTGCTGCCCTACTCCTCGGTAGGCTATTCCTATGGCGGAGAGATTGAGGGCGGCAGCGAGGCTCGTAGCGGCAGTGGCGGCTTCAACCAGTTGTTTATCGGTGTGGGCTATGAGCCCATCAAGAATCTGAGCGTGGGTCTGAACTTCGCCTACCTGTTTGGCTCGACCACCAACACGACTCAAGTCTCGTCCACCTCGTCCAGTTTCTTCACCCGTAACATGAAGATCCGTGACTGGAACGCCCAAGTGGGCCTCCAGTTCAGCCAACCCATCGCAGGTGGCCGCGACATGATCACCCTGGGCGCGACTTACCAGCCCAAGAAGTCCTTCCATGGCAATGCCTGGGGAACCAGTTACGACAGCCAGGACAGCAAGGTGGACACGATCGGCTACACCTCGATGAGCGGCAAGTATGAGCAGCCTGCGTCGATCGGCGTGGGATTGAGTTACACGGTGAATCGACGCCTCACCATCGAGGCCGACTACACTTACCAGAAGTGGAGTGGTGCCAAATATCAGCCCATCACTGGATTTGAGTCACAGTCCATGCAGTTTGACGACCGCTGGAAAATGGCAGCCGGTGTCCAGTACACGCCCAACAAGCGCGGCAGTTACTTTGGGGCGATGTCGTTCCGCGCGGGAGCGTTCTATAACCACGACTACATGAATTATAGCGGTAACAACGTGCGCGACTATGGTGCAAGCATTGGTGTCGGCCTGCCCGCACCCAATGGCAAGACCACCGTCAATCTGGGCCTGGAGTGGAGGCACCGCGAGACCTCGCCCGTGCACCTGATCACCGAGAACTACCTCAACATCACCCTTGGGGTGAACTTCAACGAGATGTGGTTCTGGAAGAGCCGCATCCGCTAATCCACCGTGAGACAACTGCTTCACATATCCTCTGTCGCTATCCTGCTGCTGATGTGTGTCACGGCATGTCAGGACGATGGGACGACCGTTGTGAGCCATCCCACCAACCCCGAAACCGTCCCCACCATGGCGACTCGGGACGTGGAAACCGTCATCAGCGACTCGGGGCACACCCGCTATCGCATCACAGCCAAGGTGTGGAACATGTTTGAGGAAGCCAAAAAGCCCCACTGGACATTTCCCGAGGGCGTGAAATGTGAAGAACTGGACAACCGCTACCAGATGGTGTCGGCCATCCAGTGCGACTCGGCATACTTCGACAAAATCACGTCGCTGTGGACACTCACGGGACATGTGCGCATCAACAATGTGGGTGGCGACGTGGTGCTTACCGACCAACTGATGTGGGACCAGAACGCTCACAAACTCTATAGCGACGCCTTTATCCACATCGAGAAACAGGGCCGCATCATCGAGGGCTACGGCTATGAGTCCAATGAGCGGCTCACAACCTACCAGTTGCGTCAAGTCGAAGCCATCTTCCCGATCGACGAGAGCCGCATGCCACATCCAGGAAGCGGCAACGCCTCGCCACGCGCCATGCAGTGAACACTGGCGGCTATGGCCATCAGATTAAGCATATAACTAACACGATATATCGCATATAATTTTGGATCCAAGTTACTCATCACCGCTGATAATCGCCCTGATCGCATTGCTATGCTCGGCTTTCTTCTCGGGCATGGAAATCGCCTTTGTGTCGTCCAACAAGGTGCGTGCCGAGATTGAAATGGCCCGTGGCGGCATCATCAACCGCATCCTGAACATCTATTACAGCAACCGCGAGATGCTCATCTCGACACTGCTCATCGGCAACAATATCGCCAACATCGTCTACTCGATGGCTATGGCCAAGTTGCTGACCATACCCTTGCAGGCCTATATCAGCAATCCGGCCCTGCTGCTTCTGACTCAGACCGTGATCGCCACGCTGATCATTCTCATCTTTGGCGAGTTTGTGCCCAAAACCATCTTCCGCATCAATCCCAACGCATCGTTGCGCACAGCCTCCATCCCCCTATACATGATCTACTGTGTGCTCTATCCCATCTCTCGCTTTACCGAGTGGCTGTCGGCATTGCTCATGAAACTGTTTGGCATCAAGATCAACTCCACACGGGTGAGACTGCTCACTGTCGACGAACTCGACGCCTACCTGCAAGAGAATATCGACAAGCGCGAGGATGAGAACAAGACCGTAGAGAGGGAGGTTAAAATCTTTGAGAACGCATTGGACTTCAGCGATACCAGGCTGCGAGACTGCATGGTGCCGCGCAACGAGATTGTCGCCGTCGACGTGGAAGACACGACCCGCGACGACCTGGTTAAACTCTTCACCCAATCGGGGTTGTCCAAGATTGTGGTGTACAAAGAGAGCATCGATGATGTGATCGGCTTTATCCAGGTGAGCGAACTGTTTGTCACCACAGTGGACTGGAAAACACGCCTCAAGCCTGTGCTCTTTGCCCCTGAGACTCTGCTCGCGCGCAAGATGATGCAGCAACTCATGGACGAGAAACGCTCAATGGCCATCGTTATCGACGAGTTTGGCGGCACGAGCGGTATGGTAACCCTCGAGGACTTGGTCGAGGAGATTTTTGGCGAGATCGAGGATGAGCATGACCGCAACCGCCTCATCGCACGCCAACTGTCGGAAACGAGTTACGAATTCTCGGGGCGCATGGAGATTGAGGAAATCAACGAGCGCTTCCACCTCGATATCCCCGAGAGCGACGACTACCAAACCATTGCCGGCTACCTGCTTGACGAGAACGAAGCCATCCCCAATGTGGGCGAAGTGTTTGACTTGCCTCCCTACCGCTTCACCATCGAGCGTAAAACCGCTGCCCGTATCGAACTTATCAGGGTTGACATCCTTGACGAGGAAGACAAGAAATAGCCACCACTAGATTGGTATTTGCTCAAGAAAAAAGACATTTTGGTCAAAAAAACGACAAAATATTTGCAAGATTGAAATCTTTTGCACTATCTTTGCACCGCATTTCGCCAGAAATGTGACCAGGTGTGTTAGTTCAGTTGGTTAGAATACCTGCCTGTCACGCAGGGGGTCGCGTGTTCGAGTCACGTACACACCGCCACAAGGGAGATATCCGCAAGGGTGTCTCCCGTTGTTTTTTATTTCACACCATCACACACTCACCATGTCATGAAAAACCCACTCATCCCACACCGTTTATCGGGTGATCCCAACAAGATTACCGAAAACTACCAATTTTTTTAAAAAAATTGGTTTTTCCTTACCACTTTAATAAAAATATATCTAAATTTGCAATCGCTACAATGATTCTGACGTTTTTAATGTCATTTAAAAACCGTCAATTAACCTAGCCCAGATATTAACTATTCAGAAATTTCAAGTATTAATAACCTATCATAAATTATCTCTTTATGAAAAAATTCTTATTACTCATGATGGCGGCCATGCTTTTGCCCATGGCAGCCCAAGCCTTGACCCTAGAACCCAATCAGCGCCTTATGGGTCATTACACTACCGACGACCTGAACACAGCAGGTTGGGGTAAAAGTTTCATGACCGGAATAAACATTATCGGTACCGACATCACTCCCGAGGAACTTGCCATGTTCCAGGGCAGTAAGATTGTGGCCTTCCGTGTAGGTCTGGCCGAATCCGCACCCGTCTCGCGCGTGTTTGTGATTCCTGTTGATGAGAAAGGCAACCTGGTAAACGATGAGATGGTAGAATGGCAGTGCGAAGTGTCAGCCCAAGGGTGGAACCTGATCGAATTGGCTACTCCTTACGAGATCAACCTGCCCGACAACTATAGCCTCAGAATCGGCTTTGACTATGATCAAGTGAGCAGAACCTCCAAGCCCGTCTCGGCTGTGAAAGTGGGCACCATCTACCCCACCTATCACTTCAGAAACAACAACTGGGCAAACATGGGTGTCAACACCACCGGCAACTTGAGTCTGCAGTGCATCACCGAGAGTGACAACTATCCCGAATTCATCGTTCGCCTTGCCGACTTGACTTGCCGCAGCAATGTCAAGGTGGGTGACGACTTGGCATTCTCATTCACGGCACGCAACTTGGGCGCTGGCGCATTAAACGCTGGCGATGTGACATTTGATGCATCGATCGATGGCGCATACCAGAAGACCTTCAGCAATGCCGAAAGCCTGGGCTTCGACAACATCTTCGTCAGCGACAAGGTCAACACCGAAGGTTTGACTGAAGGCTCGCACACGCTGACCGTCACCCTGAATACCATCAAGGGCCAGTCCGTAGCGAACCCCGCTACGATGACGGCCACGTTCAACGTCTTCTACAATGGATTCTCGCGCCAGAAGCGCCTAGTAGAGCAATTCACCTCCACCGGTTGCACCTACTGCCCGCAGGGCTCGGCCAACATCCAGAACCTATGCAACATGCGCGACGATATCGCTTGGATTTCTATCCATGAGAACATGGGTAACCAAGATCCCTTCAGGACTGCTCAGACCGACTCCATCACTAACATGGAGGGTATCGATGGATTCCCCGAGGCTACATTTGACCGCACTACAGGCATCTCAAGTGAAAACTCTATTTATGCTATTATTACCGCCCTCCCCGCATCGACCATGAGCACCTTCCTGGATAAAGTTGCCGAGGAACCGTCACGGGCAACCGTCAATATCAACAGCACCTATGACGAGGGTACCCGCCAGGCTGTCATCACCATCGATGGCGAACTGGTTCCCGACTATGAGGACTATATGGGCACTGACAGCAGGCTCACCGTCTATATCACCGAGGATGGCCTCGTAGCACCACAAGTGAGTGGCGGCAATGACTATGTTCACAACAATGTGTTGCGTCAGGCGCTGGTTTCGGTCAAGGGTGTCGCTCTCAACAAGACCGGCAATACCTACCGCAACGAGTTCACCGTTGACATTCCCACAACATGGAAGTCCGAGAACCTGAATGTGGTGGCCTTTATCAGCCGCCCGCTTCGCTCCAACGCATTGACCGACCTCAATGTCACTAATGCCAACAAGCGCAAACTCGGCGAGTATGACGAAGTGACCGTAACCAAGGGTGACGTCAATGGCGACAACATCGTCAATATCGACGACGTGACCGAGATGATCGACTGCCTGCTCAAGGGCACTCCCGCTAGTGAAGGCGCCGACTGCAATGGTGACGGCATCGTCAATATCGATGACGTGACCGCACTGATCGACTACCTGCTCAAGGGCACTTGGAGCAACTGATTGCAGAGGTAACAGCCCCCTGTTATCTTGACTAAATGAGAGCGGGACCCGTGATTGCAGCGGGTTCCGCTCTTATGCTGTCAGTTTAGGAGACAAGCAGGGCAAGCCCTATGTTTGCACCGTCAAAGTCGAGCATAGGGCCTGTCTTTCTATAAACCGATAAAACGACAACGGGATTAAGCCCCATCAGACCGTGGCTTAGTCCCGCTGCTTGTTGCAACAATGAGTGTGTGTCTTATCGTTTTGTCGGGGTACCTGGATTCGAACCAGGGACTTCCTGCTCCCAAAGCAGGCGCGCTAACCGGACTGCGCTACACCCCGAACTCTCGTTTTGAGCGGTGCAAAGGTACACTTTTTTTTAGATATGGCAAGTCAATGAGGGTGATTTTCATATTTTTTTGACCTAAAGGGATTCATTTGTGACGGGAATGTAGTAACTTTGTATGTTTTAAACGACAATAACGATACAACAACCCTAACAATACAAGATCCAACAATGTACAGAACCAAGACAAACGGCGAACTTCGCTTGGCCAATGTGGGCGAAGTCGTGACTCTGGCAGGCTGGGTTCAGCGCACCCGCAAGATGGGCGGCATGACCTTCGTTGACCTGCGTGACCGCTATGGCATCACTCAAATCGTGTTTAACAACGAGGTGGATGCCGACCTGTGTGAACAAGCCAACCATCTGGGCCGCGAATACGTGATTCAGATCGAGGGCACCGTTGCTGAGCGTTCGAGCAAGAATGCCAACCTGCCCACTGGCGAGATTGAGATCATCGCCAGCAAACTCAATATCTTGAGCGAGAGCATCACGCCGCCATTCACCATTGAGGACAACACCGACGGCGGTGACGACCTGCGAATGAAATACCGCTATCTGGACTTGCGACGCAATGCTGTGCGCCGCAATCTGGAATTGCGCCACGACATGGCCATCCTCATCCGCAACTACCTTGATGATAAGGGATTCCTGGAGGTGGAGACGCCTATCCTGATTGGTTCTACGCCTGAGGGAGCACGCGACTTTATCGTCCCTTCCCGCATGAATCCCGGCCAATTCTACGCTCTGCCCCAGAGCCCGCAGACCCTGAAGCAGTTGCTCATGGTTGCCGGATTTGACCGTTACTTCCAGATTGCCAAGTGCTTCCGCGACGAGGACCTGCGCGCCGACCGTCAGCCCGAATTCACCCAGATCGACTGTGAGATGAGTTTTGTGGACCAGGAAGACGTCATCGACATCTTTGAGGGTCTGGCCCGCCACCTGTTCAAGAAGGTACGCGGAGTGGATCTGCCCGAAAAGTTGGAGCAGATGACGTGGCACGATGCCATGCGCCTGTATGGCAGCGACAAGCCCGACCGCCGCTTCGGCATGACCTTTGTCGAGGTGGACGATGTGCTCAAGGGTACCGGCACCTTCCCCGTATTTAACGAGGCCAACTACATTGGCGCCATCTGCGCACCCGGTTGTGCCGACTATACCCGCAAGCAACTTGACGGACTGGTCGACTTTGTGAAGCGTCCCCAGGTGGGCGCTAAAGGCTTGGTATACGTCAAGTTCAATGCCGACGGCACCGTCAAGAGCAGCATCGACAAGTTCTATGAGCCCGCCGTATGGCAGCGCCTCAAGGAGAAGATGGGTGCCAACGATGGCGACTTGGTGCTCATCATGAGCGGCGACAATGCCAACAAGACGCGCGTGCAATTGTGCACACTGCGTCTGGAAATGGGCGACCGTCTGGGGCTCAGGGATAAGAACAAGTTTGAGTGCTTGTGGATCATCGACTTCCCGCTGTTTGAGTGGAGCGACGAGGAGCAGCGCCTGATGGCCACTCACCATCCGTTCACGATGCCCAACCCCGACGATATACCCTTGCTGGATGAGCATCCCGAGAGGGTACGCGCCAAGGCCTATGACTTTGTGTGCAACGGCATCGAAGTGGGCGGCGGTAGCCTGCGTATCCACGATGGCAAACTGCAGGCCAAGATGTTCGACATCCTGGGCTTCACCCCTGAGCGCGCCATGGCCCAGTTCGGATTCCTGATCAATGCCTTCAAGTATGGTGCACCTCCCCATGCTGGACTGGCCTTCGGATTTGACCGCTTCGTGTCGATCATGGCTGGCCTGGACAGCATCCGCGACTGCATCGCCTTCCCCAAGAACAACAGCGGCCGCGACGTCATGCTCGACGCCCCCAGCCCTGTAGACCAGAGCCAACTCGACGAACTCTACATCGACGTGGACCGCGAGCGCCTCAAGGCCGAGAACAAGGCATAAATTCCTTATCCAGACAGACAACTACAAGTTAGTTTCCGGCATGAGTTCCTGGCCGCAAAGGCAAGGGTCAGGAACTCAGAGCCAGAAATGGTCACCCGATATGAAGATACGAGAAATCACCGACGCCATCGAGCGATATGCTCCCCTGCGCCTGCAGGAGGATTGGGACAATGCTGGCATCCAAGTGGGCAATGCCGACGATGACATCACTGGAGTGCTACTGTGCACCGACCCCACCGAAACCGTTATCGCCGAAGCCATCGACCGCGGCTTCAACTTGGTCATTTCCCATCATCCGCTCATCTTCCATGGCCTGAAAAAGATTATGGGCCGCACCCCAGTGGAGCGTGCCGTGGCCATGGCCATCAAGCACGACATCACCGTCTATAGCGCCCACACCAATATGGATAGCGCCTGGCAAGGCGTGTCGTTCCGCATGGCCGAGAAAATCGGCATGACCGATGTGGAATTTCTCGACGGCAGCCCTGTAGACCCCTATGGTGCACACGACAGCGCCACTGCCGGCTGCGGCGTTATCGGCAATATCGAGGAGGCACCAGCCCGGGTAATACTCGAGAAGGTAAAAGAAGCCTTTGAGGTGGGCGCCGTGCGCTACAGCGGCGATGCCGACCGCATGGTTTCGCGCGTGGCCCTGTGTGGCGGCGCCGGCGGTTTCCTCCTCGGCAAGGCAGCAAGCCTGGGAGCCCAACTCTATGTCACGGCCGATATGCGCTACCACGACTTCCTGGACTGGCATCAGCGCATCGTCGTGGCAGATATCGGACACTATGAGAGCGAACATTACACAAAAGAGATTTTTTTAGAGATTATTCGCAAAAAAAATCCTACCTTTGCAGTCGCTTTCGCAAAAAACGAAATCAACCAAGTAAATTATTTATAAATCAAAAGGTTATGGCAACAACAAAGAAAGAACTCACTGTTGAAGAAAAACTCAAAGCGCTCTACGACCTGCAGCAGAAACTGTCGGAAATCGACGCCATCAAGACCCTGAGAGGCGAGTTGCCCCAGGAAGTGCAAGACCTGGAAGACGAAATCGCCGGCCTGCACACCCGTGCAGCCAAGTATCAGGAAGAGATTGCAGCACAGAAGGACGAGATTGCCCGCAACCGCGAGATCAAGGAGCAGTCACAGGCCATGATCGAGAAATACTCGGCCGACCAAGACAATGTGCGCAACAACCGTGAGTATGACTACCTGACCAAGGAGATTGAATACCAGAGTCTGAACATCGAACTCGCCGAGAAGAAGATGAACGAGGCTGCACGCAAAGCCGATGCCCTCAAAGCCGAAATCGAGAAGGCCAACGAGATGTGCACCGACCGTGAGCACGCCCTCGAGGAGAAAAAGAGCGAGTTGAACGAGATCGTCTCTGAAAACAAGCAGAAAGAGGAGACTCTGCGCGAAAAGGCCAAGAAGCAGGAAAACAAGATTGAAGAGCGCCTGCTCACCGCCTTTAAGCGCATCCGCAAGAACACCCGCAATGGCCTGGGCGTCGTTGTCGTTCAGCGCAACGCCTGCGGCGGATGCTTCAACCGCATCCCTGCCCAGCGACAGATGGAAATCAAGATGCACAAGAAGATCATCGTCTGTGAGTACTGCGGCCGAATCCTCATCGATCCCGAACTGGTAGGCATCGCTCCCGAAGAGGCCAAGAACAAATAATTCTAGAGCACAGTAATACCCTCTCTAGAGTGTGATAGTGGGCTGGGACCCAGAGGCACCCCCTTAGTATCGGGCACCACCACTACAAGACACCGCAATGGCAACAAGCCCACATGTGGCAAGTTGCCATTGCGTTTTTACCTATAGCCCTATGGCATGACTACGATAAGCGATTCACGGCTCACCCGACATCAGGTCAGCGCGTGCCATCAAGGCCTCAGACCTTATGGCTGCTGTCACTCGTTCACTGCTGATACCGATTCGGCGCCGAGCGAGCATAAGATATGTTAATAACTTTTTTGAGGCAAAAACTAGGTGGGAGTGGAGGGAAATCAGTAACTTTGTTGTCGGCCTTGTTGCCGTAGGCACAAGGGTTATATCGATCTGCAACAGAGGACTTTATCTTGACACTATGAACAGAGTAGGTAAACTATACTTCAGATATGGCACTATGGGGTCGGCCAAGACCGCCATGCTGCTCACCCAAGCCTATAACTTTGAGGAGCGCGGCATGCAATACCTGTGCATGAAGCCCATCATCGACGACCGCGAGAATGACAACGTGATCCGCTCGCGCATCGGCATCGAGCGCAAGTGCTCGTGGATTTATCCCGAGAGCGACTTATACGAAATGCTCAAACAGATGTTTGACAAGACACAAGTGGTCAAGGATTGGATCCTTATCGACGAGGCACAATTCCTGTCGGCTCACCAGATCGACCAACTGGCGCGCATCGTCGACGACTATGGCGTGAACGTGGTGTGCTACGGATTACGGACCGACTTCCAGTCACACATGTTTGAGGGCTCAAGGCGCCTGTTTGAACTGGCCGACACCATCGAGGAGATCAAGTCGACCTGCTCCTGTGGCCGCAAGACCATCATCAACGCGCGCATCGACTCGACCGGCAACATCGTCACCGACGGCAACCAGGTCGAAATAGGCGGTGACGACAAGTATGTGTCGCTATGCCGCCGCTGCTGGCGCAATCGTCGCATCGAGAGCACCAGCCGCAACGCCATCAAGTTTGATGGTGAATAGGCGCACTTGTCGGCTGCACCTACCCGCAATCAATTCTTGGACGGGAAGAAGAGATGCAGCATCCAACTCACCAGTGTGAGCACAATGCTGAAGCCTAATGCCCACCAGAAACTTTCCACCTCAAAGTGAGGCCCAATCAACCATGAGCACAGCATCACCATCAGGGCATTGATTACAAAGGTGAACAGGCCCAATGTGAGCAGATTGATCGGCAAGGCAAACAACTTGACCAACGGGCGGATCCATGAGTTGATAAAGCCCAGCACGACGGCAACAATCACGGCCCACCACCAGGGCTCTACCGTGACGCCATCGAGTGTGAGTGCCGTGATCAGTACGGCGAGTGTCGAAATAACCAGTCTTGTAATCATAATAATAATCTATGTCTGTCCTATTTATTAATAATGTGATTTCAAGCGCAAGCATCTAATTGCCACGCTAAAGGTACGTTATTTTTAGAAAACAACCATCAAAATCCTTGCCAGATTTCGGCCTAACGCGTTTTTTTTACTTCATTTTAGAGGGCATCCATGCCCATAACATAGGGCCGTGCCGGATAATTGCGCAAATGAGCGGGGCTTCTGGCTCGACTTGCACAAATGTTGGATAAATCTGGCGGCGTCTCAACAATACTCAAATAAATTTGGTATTGTGTTCGACTTGCACAAATGTTGGATAAATTTGGCGGCGTCTCAACAATACTCAAATAAATTTGGTATTGTGTTCGACTTGCACAAATTTTGAGTAATTTTGCGGCCTAAAACGGGACATATCGCTATTATGACAGACACAACTAGAAAATACTTCAACCTGGCGCAGGACTATGTGATGATCACTTTCGGCCTGCTGTGTTACGCTTTTGGTTTCACCGCGTTTATCCTTCCCGAGAAAATCGTGATTGGCAGTGTGACGGGTCTGTCGTCGCTCATCCACTTCTGGCTGGGATGGAACGTGGCCATCACTTACTATGTCATCAACATCATCCTGCTATGCATTGCCTTCCACAGCGTGGGCAAGCAGTTTGTGCTGCGCACGGTCATCGGAGCCACAATCGCGACCATCATGATCGGTGTGCTGCAGCCCATGTTCCCAACGCCTATCATCGAGCAACAGACGTTTATGAACGTCATTCTGGGCGCAGTGCTGTGTGGTTTCGGCCTAGGCATCGTGTTTACTCATAACGGCAGCACGGGCGGCACCGACATCATCGCCGCGATGGTGGCCAAGTACAGCACCGTGTCGTTTGGGCGCACGATGATGTACTGCGACGTGCTGATTATCTGCTCGTCCTATCTGCTGTTCCACTCGATTGATAAGATCGTGTATGGTCTTATCTTCATGGTCATCTACTCTGTGGCCGCCGACCGTGTCATCAACAATACCCGCCAGAGCGTTCAGTTCCTAATCATCAGCAAGAAGTGGAAAGAGATTGCCGATAACATCATCCAGGAGGCCCACAGGGGCTGTACCATCCTGGAAGGAACCGGCTGGTACACAAAGGATCACGTCAAAATCGTGATGGTGATGTGCCGCAAGCATGAGAGCGTCAACATCTTCCGCATCATCAAGGAGACCGATCGCGAGGCCATCATCACCCAGAGCAATGTCAATGGCGTGTATGGCACTGGCTTTGATGAACTTAAGGTGCGTATCAAGAAAAACCGTGAGCATCATGACCACAACGAACAGGCAACCAATGCTTGAATAGGGCAAAACTTACAGGAATAAATCACTTCCCTGTTTTTCATAACAAAATAAAAATTTTTAGGCATGAGATGTTAATTTCATGCCTAAAATTGTATATTTTAAAAAAAAATCATATTTTTGCACGCTTTTCAATTTATAACAGTGGTATTAAAGCAATCGCTTACGTATAACTACCACCCTCTAATAACATTAACAAGATAAGAGATGAGAAATTTTACATTTTTGGCGACCATCTGGCTTGCTTTGGTAGCAGCCGCATCGCCAGTGACACCTGACCAGGCCCTGAAAGTGGCCAATCAGTTCATGTCACAACACCGTGCTGGTGTCACACTGAAGCCCTCTCCCGTAAGTAAATCCACCAAGATGATGGCTGGCGGTCATGCCACGACCACCCAGGCAGACTATTACATTTTCAACTCCTATAACAACCAGGGCTACGTCATCGTATCAGGAGATGATCGCACGACTCAAGTGCTGGGCTATAGCGATAGTGGCAATTTCGATCCTGACCATGTGCCTGTCAACATGCAGGAATGGCTCGACGGTTATGCTCGCCAGATTGAGTCGCTCGACATGCTGGGCATCACTGCGGGAACCAATGCACCGCGTCCCACCCGCAACAGCATCTCGCCGCTGATCACTAGCCACTGGGACCAGGCAGGCCCCTACTGGAATCATTGTCCGGAATTTATGGACATCGATGAGAATGGAGACACCGTGGGCGAACTCGCCTACACAGGTTGCGTCGCCACCTCAATGGCCCAGATCATGAACTACTACAAGCATCCGCTGCGTTGCACCCAGATTATCCCCTCCTACATCGTCACCTTCTACTGGCAAGAGGAATATGGCGCATTCGAGACGGATCCCCTGGATCCCATCTTCTTTGACTGGGACAACATGCGCGACAACTACACCGGCGCCGAGACTGATGCCGAGAAGGACGCCGTGGCATGGCTCATGCTCTATGCCGGATCGGCCGCTCGCATGCAGTATGGCGTCAACGCCTCGAGCACCAGCGACCCCTATATCCCCACCGCCCTGAACGACTACTTCAACTACGATGCCAAACTGGTGTATCGCAGCGACTATGATCAACAGGAGTGGGAAGAAATGATCTATCAGGAACTGGCCGCAGGCCGTCCCATGATCTACAACGGCCGTGCCGGCAGTGGCGGCGGTCATTCGTTTGTGTGCGACGGCTATGCCTATGGCGATTACTATCACATCAACTGGGGATGGGGTGGCTTAGGCGATGGCTACTTTGTGCTGTCGGTGCTCAACCCCTATGCAGGTGGTATCGGTGCCGCATCAAGCAGCGAGGGCTATAACATCGACCAGACGGCTATCATCGGCATTATGCCCGGTTATAGCGGTGTCCCCGTCGAGGAAGACCACCGCCTGACAGTCTTCAACATGTACTACACTGGCACACGCACCTTTGAGCGCAGCGAGGATGGCTCATTCAAGTTGAATAAGCGCCGCTACATCAAGGTGACCGGCGAGGACCACATCAACGACGGCACTAAGTATCTGCGCGGCATCGCCCTGTATGACAACCAGGATAACTTCATCGATATTATCGCCCAGACCTACTACGGCTCAAGTTATATCTCCATCACCGACAGTTGGCCCGAGGCTCAGAGTTCCGTATCCTATCCGTTTGGCCAGGGTCTTCCCAATGGCACCTACAAGATCAAACCGGTGTGCAGCATTCCTGGCAGCAACGTTTGGGACCCCATGATCGACAGCGACCGCTTTTACGTCGAAGCCACCATCAACGGTGATTGGGTTACCTTGACCGACCATCCTATCGTCGATCTTGAGGCCATCAACTTTGAATTTACCGGTGGTGAAAAAGTCGGCAGCGCAGAGCAATGCCACGTCACGGTCAAGAACAAGAGCAATGACCGCTTCAGCGGACGCCTCTTCCTCTTTCTCGACAACGAGAACATCGATGAGTATGGTGAGTACACAACCGTGGTTGAGACGGAGATTCCCGCTGGCGGAACCAAGGTGGTCACCTTCAACTTCACCCCGCAGAACGCTGGTACCAAGAGCGCCCACCTGGGTATCCACGACACCACGTGGGATGGGGCTATTCCCGGCACAGGCAGCGTCAACATTGCCGGATCGGTAACATACCCGATGAACCTCACCGTAGACATCAATGCCATCGGAGCCAGCGAGGATATGGTGATCTATGACAGTTACATCAAGTTCAAGGTCGATGTCACCAACCATAACACCGAGGGCGAGTACAACCGATACATCCTAGCACCCCTGTTTATCGTCGATAACAATAGGGGCGAGATGGTGACTTATCTGAGCCGCAACGTGAACATTCCTGCCGGAGAGACCCAGACCTTCTACTTCGAGTTTGACAATCTGGCATTCGGTTCGGTCTACGCGCTCAACATCTACGGCCGCAACGAGAACGACTCCACCAAGAATCTTGTTCCTCCCGGTGGATCAAAATTCTACACCATTGATCATGGTATGGTGGTATGGAATGGTGATGGCACCCGCACCGGATACAGACCCTTTAACGGCATTACCGTTCCCGAAGAGGCTGCTGCCGTGAGCCTTGAAAACCTCGGCCTGACCTCGATTGTCCCCAACAATAACCCCAACACGCTGTACTATATAGGCAATGCCGATGCCATCCCCGCAGGCCTTGACGGTAAGAATGTCATCAAGAACCATGTGGCTCAGGGCGACATCACCCTCAAGCATGGCTACAACTATTACGCTCCGTTCCGCTTCTCGGCCAGCCATATCAGTTATGAGCGCACCTTCACCCGTGGTCGCCACGCTGGCCAGCGTGGTGGTTGGAACACGATGGTACTGCCCTTTGAGGCCACAAGCGTCACCGCCGACGGCGCCAAGATCGACTGGATGCACAGCAAGAACGACACCAAGCGCTTGTGGATCTGCAACTTCGATATGGAGGAAGATAGCGTTGATGAGGCCAAACTCCGCGCAGAATATGTGGGCGAGACCCTTATGGCCAATGTGCCCTACTTTGTTGCTCCCTACGATGGGACCAATGGCACCGACATGCGTGACAAGGCCTTTGTCTTCAGTGCCGATAACGTCCTCATCAAGCCAAATCCCTCGGCCATCACCAGCGGCACCTATCACATGACGGTTGGTGAATTTGTCCAGAAGAATATCCAGGATGCCTACTTCCTCAATGCCGAGGGCAGTTACTTTGTCAAGGCAGCGAGCGGCACGGTGCGCGCCTTTGAAGCCTATGCCGACAATGTGCGTCCCAGCACTGCGACCCAATTCCAGATTGTCCTTGACGAGAACAGCGAGGGTGCTATCCAAGGCGACGTGGACATGGATGGTGAAGTGACCATCTCCGACGTCACCTGCCTGATCGACTACCTGCTCAGTGGCAAAGCCTCATCCATCAACCTCGACGTGGCCGATAGCAATGGCGACGGTGAAATCAATATCAACGATGTGACGTCGCTGATCGACTATCTGCTCATGCATTGATGCAGATCGGCAGCAATCGATCATAATTCCAGAAGAGTAGTAATTATCCAACCTTTCATATAATCCATGGACGCGCCCACTATGATGGACGCGTCCTTCATTATGTATCCTTGAGGGTGAGCAAGGCAGACCTACACAATAGCGCAAGATTGTTAAAACTGGAAATAGATGAATTGCGCGCTCCGGTCCAGGCTGGCCATGGCAATACCAGCCAGCAATCCCCAGTAGATGATCCATCTCATCACCGTGGGCAGCGGTAGCCGCATGATGGGAAATTCCTGGCGACGCCCGACCCACTCGATAATGAAGAATGGGACGATGTACAATATCGGTTGTCCATAAGCGGGACATTGGCTCCAAGAGCCGTTGATCATCACGTCACAGATTTGACCCAGATGGGCGATACCGTCGGCACGAAATGCGATAAACACCATCGCAAACAGAAAGAACGTCAGCAAGCAGCGGGGCAGGTCACGCCACGAGGCATGCTCGCTCATCTGACGACGAGGCAACACCACATAGGGTAACAACAGCAATCCGTTGACCAGGCCCCAGATGACAAACGTCCAGTCAGCACCATGCCACAATCCCGAAAGCGAGAAGACGATCATGACGTTGAACGCAGTGCGCCACTTGCCGCAGCGCGAACCTCCCAGCGGAAAATATACGTATAGGCGAAACCATGTCATCAACGAGATGTGCCAGCGTTGCCACAACTCCTTCATGTTGCGGGAGAAGAACGGATAGCAGAAGTTGGGCTGCAACCTGATGTTGAGCAAGCGGGCCGAGCCTATGGCGATGTCGCTATAACCCGAGAAGTCGGCATAAATCTGTACGGCAAACAGGATTCCGGCCCAAATCATGCTGGGAGCGCCATAGTCATAAGGGTTGCGCAACAACTGGTCGACATAGTAGCCCATGCTATCGGCCACGATGACCTTCTTGGCGAGACCCCACAGTATCTGGCGCATACCCACCACTGCCGTGTCGTAGTCAAACTCCTTAATTCTCAAGAACTGAGGCAGCAGATGGGTGGCGCGTTCGATAGGTCCGGCCACCAACTGGGGAAAGAATGCGATGTATACGGCAAAGGCCACCACGTCGCGCGTTGGCTTGGCATCGCCGCGATACACATCGAGCGTGTAACTGATGGCTTGGAAGGTATAGAACGAGATACCCACCGGCAACAGGATGTGTAACGTGGGCCAATCGGGATTGATGCCAAACAGGCCCAGCAGGTGCACAAAACTGCCACGCAGGAAGTTCAGATACTTGAACACACACAGGATGCCCAGATTCAGAACCACATTACCAGCGGCCCACGCCCTATCGTGACCCGAGCGGTCGCCTCGCATCATCAATGCCGTGCCATAGGTAGACAATGTCGTGAGTATAATCAGCCCCAGCATGCGCCAGTTCCACCAGCCATAAAACACGTAACTCGCCGCCAACAGGAACAGGTTTTGCCACTTGAGGTGATTTCGAAGCCCCCAGTATAGAAAAAACACCAGAGGCAGAAACAAAGCATATGTGTAAGTGTCGAATTGCATTTCTCGTTCGCAAAGGTAATAAATAGTTGTTAGTTGTTAGTTTTTAGTTGTGGTTTTTAGTTGTTAGTTGTTAGTTTTTAGTTGTTAGTTGTTAGTTCTTAGGTCTTAGGTCTTAGGTCTTAGGTCTTAGTTTTTGGAGGGCAGGCGCCAATGTGCCATGTGACTGCCAATCGGCACGGTTCTTGCTTGAATGATGAGCGATGTTTATCTACACCCATACCCAAGTCGAAGGCAGCGAGTCGCAACTAGTGGCTGGCCGCATCGATGATGTGATGAAACCGACATTCGGCGACAGACCTGGAGCCAACGGGCATCAGGCTACAGGGCCAAGGCTCAGCGCCAGAATGCTTCAGGAATATGAGGCTGCCCGCCAAGCAATGGTCAATGGCATTGTCACCGATGAGATGGTGCAACTGGTGGACTTGGGCAATTATGGCGTGGGACTGAACGTGAAAGCGCCCTGTGGACTGACATTATGTCATACCGTCCAAGGCAATGCCGTGAGTGCTGCCATCGACATCGAGGAGATGCACTACCACCAGCGGTGGACAGGCGCACCCATGGAAGTCATCGACCGCAGCCACATCGTGGAGTCGTCAATGGCATTCCTGGACCATGCCGAGCAATGGCGCGAAGTCATCGCCGAGGCCTTCAAGGCCGACAGCAAGGGCGTGAAAATGCGCAACATGGCCTTGAACAACATGGATGCCTACCTGAAGCGATACTTCGACAATACGGGCATCACCTACTACTTCGACAAGCGCCATGCCGACGGCCACAAGGCCCGCCTGCTCGTGCGCCTCAATGCCTACAAGACATTGGACCTGCCCATTCCTCACGACAACTTCATCAATCATCTGGATCTGGTCAAGCCCCACATGGTGGAGTTTGCCTACATGGCCCGGGATGGCCGCTTCGTGGTGCGAGGCGAGGTGCGCGACGATTGGCAGACAGCGCCCGCCGCCGATGCCCACCAGCAAGCCGTTGAGCCTGCCAAGCGAGGCATCAAGGGATGGCTGCAACGCCTGATGAACGGCAGCGACGCACCTGTCACCGAGTCTCCCAAGTCGCCACTGCAGCAACGGGTTGACAAGTGCTTTGAGGGCAAGCCCTACCGCTACCACCTCACCGAGGATGAGGAAGAAGGGAAACGGCAACTCCACATCGGCCTGAACAACGGTCTGGCGATGATCATCGACCTGAATCAGGGTGGAGACATCGAGGCACGCATCCAGCACGACATGACTTACCTGCCGCGGCTGGCCGAACTCGCCCGGCTGTTCCCCTATCGACTGACTGGCCCGCGCCACAAGGTCGAATGGATTACCGCCAACAAAAACTAACAACCAAGAACTAACAACTCAATAATGGCTATCACCATCAACACCGGCGACCTCAAGACCATTCTCGAGACCACGCCATCGACACAAAACATCCTGCTCGTGGGCAAGCACGGCATCGGTAAGAGTGAAATCATCACCCGTCACTTCGAGGATCAGGGCATTCCCGTCATTGCCTTGTTCCTGGGACAGATGAGTGACCCAGGCGACCTGATCGGCTTACCCAACAAGGACGAAGCCACAGGCAAGACCGAATTTATGCCCCCCTACTGGTTCCCCACCGACGACAAGCCCGTGGTGCTCTTCCTCGACGAGATGAACCGCGCCCGTCCCGAGATTCTCCAATCGGTCATGGACCTGTCGCTCAACCGCAAACTGGCAGGGCGTTCACTTCCCGCTGGCAGCCGTGTGATTGCGGCCGTCAACGATGGTGAGGAGTATCAACTGACGGATTTGGACCCAGCACTGGTGTCGCGATTTAACGTCTATTTCTTCTCCCCCACTGTGGGCGAATGGCTCTTCTGGGCCAAGCAACACGGCATCGACCAGCGCGTGGTCACCTTCATCGAGGAGCATCCCGACGAACTCGAGAAGAATGTTGACATCAACAAGGGCACCTTCGACAAGACGCCCGACCGTCGTGCCTGGGTCCGCGTATCGGGCATGCTGCAGGCCAGCGGCAATATCACCGACATGAACCGGCTGGCCAAAATGATCACCGGCATCATCGGTGCCCGCTCGGCATCAATGTTTATACAATCCCTCAACCAGTCGCGCATGCTCACCGCCCGCGAGGTGCTCCACGACTTTGTCGCCTGCCAGAACGAACTGTCCACCTACACCATGCCACAGATCGCCATCATCAACGAGGGCATCTATCAGACGCTGGAACTCGGTGTGAACAGCCAGGAGACCGAGGCCGTGGGAAACAATCTCGTGCGCTACATCCGCTGGATGCTCAGCAACAGCCGTCAAGAGGCCATCGCACACTTCGCCTCGTTCTTTGAGAACGCGACCTACCCCAATGCCAACGCCTTTATCATGATCGACTGTCGTGAGGCATTGGCCTTAATCAACCAGATGATCAGCGACCTGTGATGACCGTAGGCCAGCGCATAAAGTCCCTCTCGCAGGATTGGTTCCTGACAGAACCGCTCCTATTTGCCGTGTTGTGCACCCATGCCATCAAGCGTAACGACAACATGGGATGCGACATGCGGTGTGGCAAGGGCATCATCGAGTTTAACCCCGACCGTCTGGAGCACCTCGATGATAAGCAGTTGGCTCTCCGTCTCAAGGCCGAAGTGGTGCGCATCATCCTCAAGCATCCCTACCAGCGCCAACCTTACAACCCGCGACGCGACGTCATGCGGCTGTCGAGCGACCTCACCCTGTGTGATAACCTTGAGGGCATGGACTCCATCGGTCTGGAACCGCCCACCATCTTCGACATCCCACGCGGCCAGGCTTTTGAACAATACTACTCACTCATGGCAGGACAGGTGACTCAATTCGAGCAGAATGCCGATGGTGACGGCATTCCCATAGACATGAACATGCCTGGCAACGGACAGGGCGATGCCGACAGTGACCAGGTCACCGACAGTCTGCTCCAAGCCGATGCCGGGGCTTCGCTTTGGGACGAGGACGAACTGATGAGTGAGCGGGTCAACCACGAGATCGAAACCGCTCAGCGCTGCAACCAGTGGGGATCACTCAGTGGCGACCTCAAGGCTCTTATCGAGAGTACGCTGGTGAGCAAGCAGAACTTCCGTGCCATCCTCAGCCAGTTCCGCGCCAGCATCCTCAGTGCCAAGCGCCACCTCACACGCATGCGCCCCAACCGCCGCTACGGCTTCGACGCCATGGGTAGCCAGTATGCCTATAGCACCTGCCTGCTTGTCGCCGTCGACGTCAGCGGCAGTGTACCCGACGAGGACATACAACGGTTTCTTGCCGTCATCAACCGCTTCTTTAAGCAGGGCATTGAGCGCATCGAGGTCATCGAGTTTGACAGCCACATCACCACACCAGAGCCCCTGCTGCTCAAGCAGGCCACACGCAGCATCCGCGTGACCGGCCGTGGCGGCACCAATTTCCAGCCCGCCATCGACTACTATTACCAGAACGAGCAATACGACGGCCTGGTATTCCTCACCGACGGCTACGCCCCCACTCCCAAGGTGCCCGACGACAAGCGTCACAAGCCCATCGCCTGGATCCTCACCACGCAGGGCGGCAACGAGGCTAACCTCAAGCCCATAGGCCCCGTGGTCCGCATCACCGGCCTGTAAACGGGTGTTCACGCCACGGCTGGCAGGTGATGCCTGAATCCATGGCGTGAACCGGGGAAAATGAAACAGGTGTTATTTCTTTTTTATCAATCCTACGATTTGCCTAAACGCTCCTTCTCGCTGGAGCCGGCACCAGTGCCCTTGTACTTGCTCTGCGTGGCGTTGAACTTGTAGCGCACAGTGAATTCCACCTCACGGGTGTCGCGACGCTGCGTTTGACACATAGTGCGCAGCCCGTAGTTCAGTTTGTAGTGCTCCTGGGCATTGAGCAGGTTGTGGCCAGTTACTTGGATGGACAGGCGGTCATTGAGGAACGTCTTGGTGGCTCCGATGTCGAGTACATAGGAAGGCTTGGTGATGGTGACATTCTGCATGTCGCCACTGCTTGTGAAATTGAAGTTGACATTAGCGGTCAGCGAGGGCATGATCTGGAAGTTGTTGCTGAACTGGACCAACCAGATGGGATCGTTGGGGCTAATGAAACCCACGGGAGACGGTATCTTGATCCACTCCTTGATCATGCCTAGTGTCAACGACGGCTGGTAGAAGTCCCATCGGGGCGAAAAGGTAATCATCACACGTATGGCATCCTCGTGATCCACATTATCTTTGGACAACAGGGTTGTGGCCTCGCTACCTGGCACCTCGTGGGCGACATTCACACACACGTCACGGTCGTGCTTGTAACCTAACATCAGATTTACCCACTTGTAGATGGCCATAAGCGACACCTCGTTGTTGATGGTAGGCTTGAGGTAGGGGTTACCAGCGTCCCAAGTGAAGCGGTTGGCATAGGTGACGCTATTGCGCAATTCCCAGTAATAGGGACGCTTGATCTTCATGGCATAGTTGAGCATGAGTTGCACTTGCCCGGCGCGCGCCATCAGCCCCACACTGGGGAACAGGTGGTGATACTTGCGGCTCTGGTCGGCCATGCGAGCGCCCTGGTCGTAGTAGTCACTGGTGACGTTCTCGTTGCGTAGTCCCACCTTTAACTGGCCGAAGGGCAGCGGATGGGCATACTCGGCAAAGAAGATCACGTTACGCTCCCGCTGCTCGCTGTAGGAGGTGGGAACAACCTGCTCGGGGTTGATGTAGTCGTCGTTGCGGCGCGTGTGGTCATACTCAGTGCCCACTTGCAGGTTACCGCCCCACAACGGCCACGAAAGGACAAGTTTGGATGCCCACAACTGGTTGCGCACCATATTGGTGCTGGTCACCGTGCGGCTGTCCCACTGCTGGCTCACCTCGTCGTTGAACTGGCTCTTGCGGTCCTTATGGAAGACGTAGTCGGTGTTGAAGTCAATCGAGGTCTTGCCCACCTTGCCATTGTAATACACATTGAGCGTGTGAGGCATATTGGACTTGGTGCTCATGTAGATGCCGTTCTCCAGGTGGTCATAGAAGTCACCATCGGCCATCACATCGGCGGTGAAGGTGCCGCGGGTACGGTTCAAGAAATAGGCCTTGGTGTCATACTTGAAGCCTGCCGAGTGGTTGTCGTTGAAAATGTAGTTCACGCCCGCAGAGGTGTAAATCGAGTTGCCGTGGTACTTGATGCCAGAATGCTCATTCATGCGCCACACGGTGTCGGCCTGCACGTCAAAGACAAAGCCGTCGTTCTCGATGTTCCGGTTATCGTTGTACCACACGCTACCGAACACATCGAGTCCCTTGTGGCGGTAGTTCCAGTTCAAACCCAGCGCCAGGTCGGGGCCCTTGCCCACGTAGTAACTGGCCTGGGTGTTGAAACTGAAGCCCTCGCCCTGCGGGCGCTTGGTCTTGATGAGGATGACTGACTCGACTGTCGCGTCATACTTGGCCCCAGGGCTGGTGATCAGTTCCACACTCTGGATGTCCTCGCTGCTGATCTGGTCCAGTTCGGTTTGGTTTTGGAGTTTGCGGCCATTGATGTAGATGAGCGGCGTGCCCTTGCCGAAGACCTCCAGGCCGTCCTTCTTGCGTTGCACGCCCGGCAGGTTCTCGAGCACGGCCTTGGCGGTGCCCACCTTGCTCAACAGGGTGTTCTCCACCTCGGTCTTGAGGCCCTCGGTCGTCAACTTGAAGGCCGGACGCTGGGCCTTGACCACGACCTCACCCAGCATGGTAGCCTCGGGTTCCAGCACGATGGTGCCCAAGTCGGTGCTCAAGGCATCAATCACATGAGGTTTATAGCCCAAATAGGAGATTTTTACGATGGGATGAGTAGCATGGCCCGTGAGAGAGAATCGGCCATCGACATCGGTCGTTGTTCCGGCGACATAGGCGCTGTCGCTAACATTGAGCAGCACCACATTGGCAAATGGGATCGGTGTCCGCATTTCGTCGACCACTTGGCCAGTAAATGACTGGGCCACTGCGGCCAACGCGGCCAGCATAGCCATCATCAGTGTGATAAAGTATCGTTTCATTGTCATATAGGTTTTAATGAGTTATCGTGATTACAGCAGCGAAAATATCCTGCCGTTTTCCCTATAGACGCACACTAAAGGGTGAAAAGTTGCAACCCTCCACCCCCAACGCCCCACTTTCACACTTTAGGGTGTTAAAAAGGCCGCTCCGCAACCCGTTTTTTTAAGGCGTTACGGAGCAGTAAAATTAAAAATACTCCTCCGTAACCCGTTTTTTAAGGAATTACGGATGTTTTTTCTGAAAAGTTAACCCCGTAATGTTGTTAGAAATCTCAAAAAGGTGTAAATTTGCATCGTCATAAAATCTCAAAAAGGTGTAATACATAATGGATAAAAAATCTCAAAAAGGTGCAGACGGCATCGTTATGAAGCGTAAAATATATCAGCAACTCATTGATTGGAAGGAGAAAAGAAACGGTGAGGTAGCACTACTCGTGGAGGGGGCGCGCCGCATCGGGAAGAGTTATATTGTAGAGGAGTTCGGCAAGAATGAGTACGAGTCATACATTCTCATCGACTTCAATAAGGCTCCCCAGATGGTCAGAGACTGGTTTGACCTCTATCTGGAAGACCTTGATACGCTTTTCCTCTATCTGAGTCAGCACTACAAGGTGAGACTGCATGAGCGCAAGTCACTAATCATCCTTGATGAAGTTCAGTTGTGTCCCAGGGCAAGATCTGCCATCAAATTTCTGGTGGCTGATGGCCGATATGACTATATTGAGACCGGCTCGTTGGTGAGCATCAAGAAAAACACACAGGGCATCGTGATTCCATCAGAAGAACGTCCAATACAGATGTACCCGATGGACTTTGAAGAGTTCCTCTGGGCTACAGGTAATGACATGCTGATGGACTTAATACGGAAGATGTATGCAGAACGTAAGCCAATGGGACAGGCTTTCCATCGTCGGGCGATGGATGTTTTCCGCCTCTATATGATAGTGGGGGGGATGCCTCAAGCCGTCAAGAAGTATGTTGAGACCAAGGACTTTGATGCCGTAGATGCTGCAAAGCGCGATGTGTTGACTATCTATCGTAATGACATCTTTAACTACGCTGGTGAGATAGCCGACAAGGTAGTGTCAATCTTCGACCAGATTCCTCCTCAACTCACCAAGCATGAAAAGAAGTTCCGGTTGTCAGCCTTAAAGCCCGGTGCGAAATACCGTGATTGGGACGATGCTTTCTTCTGGCTGAAGGACGCAAGAGTTGTCAACATCTGCTACAATTCGACAGAGCCAAACATAGGACTAAAGATGAACGAAGACCGCACGACATTGAAGTGTTATATGAACGACACGGGCTTGTTAATCAGTCATGCGTTCGATGAGAAGGGCATTGTTTCGTCTGAAATTTACCAGAAACTGCTCTTTGGCAAACTGGAGGTGAACGAGGGAATGCTCATTGAGAACATCGTGGCTCAAATGCTAACCGCCAGCGGCAACAAACTCTTTTTCTATAGTAAGTCATCAGAGGAAGCCGAAGAACGCATGGAAATTGACTTCTTGCTCCAAAAGGACAAAGTGACCAGCCGCCACAATATCCGTCCGATAGAAGTCAAAAGCGGCAAGAACTATACGTTATCTTCCCTAACGAAGTGCATGAACAAGTTTGGCGAATACCTGGCTACTCCTACTTTGATTCATGCAGCCGACTATAAAGTTGAGGACGGTATCACCTATCTTCCTCTTTACATGACACCCTTACTATAAGTACTCATATCTAGGACCGTAATTTTGCAAAAGTTTCGGTAAAATAAAAAGTAGAGTATTACACTCTATCCAAGTATGACAGAAAAAGATTCTGGGAAAAATCGAGTTACGGAGCAGTAAAATCAAAAAATGCTGCTCCGTAACCCGTTTTTTAAAGGCGTTACGGAGCAGTAAAAAAGAAATTATGGTATCATTAAAACATCACTATCTACATTTGATAGACGCAGGTCATGCCGTCAGGTTCCATGGGTGCAAAGGGTTGCTGCAGCAGCACGATGTAGAAACGCGGCAGGGGCTGCACTGGCGGATGCTCGGCGATGTAGCGGTCAATCTTGCGGCGTGCCGCCTCTCGCAACGCATCGTCATCGCAGGGTATCAGCCGCTCCCTATCGATGAAAGCCAGATGCCAGAAGGACATGTATCCCAGCACATATTGCTCTACCCTGTCCACGGGGTTCCCGTCACGCACAAGATCCTGCCATGTGAATCCATCTTTTCCACACACGGCCACGACGGCCCACGACAAATCGATGTATCTTAATTCTTGTTTCATAGTCTGTTCTTCTCTTGATTGCCGGCACCTGTGCCCTTGTACTTGCTGCGCGTCCAGTTGAAATGGTAACGCACCGTTACCTCGGCATAGCGGGTTTCGTTGGTACGGTGTTGCCACAGGGTCAACTCACCGAAGTGCACCAGCACATCCTGACCATTGCGATGAAACAGGTCATGCCCCGCTACCTTGACCGACAGGCGGTCGTCAAGGAAGGTCTTGGTCAAGCCGAAGTACAGGTCAAATTGATGGCTACGGCTACTCAGGTTCTCGCTGTCACCCTTACCCTGCCAGTCGAGGGAAAGCGAGCCTGTCCACGATGGGGAGAACTTGAAGGTATTGTTCCACTGGGCACTCAAGATGGGCCGCTTGGGGCTGTAATAGCCATCGGGCATGGGTATCTTCATCCATTCCTTCATGACCGAGAGGGTTAATTGCGGATGCCAGAGGCCGAACTGCGGCGCAGCGGTCAGGCTGGCACTCAAGACGTCCTTCTTATCGACATTGTCCTGATAGATGAGCGTGGTGGCTTCGTGCCCCTCGACCTGGCGGCCTAACTGCGCAACCACGTCGCTCAAGTGGGAGTAACTCACGTTGAGCGAGAGGAATTTCCATGTCGCATCGAGCGAGAGGTTGTTGATGATGGTGGGCTTCAGGTAGGGATTACCCGTTTGCCAGGTGAAGCGGTTGGAATAGTAGGTCATGTTGCTCAACTCAAAGTAGGTGGGCCGGCGTATCTTCATCGCATAACTCAACAAGCCCTTGACGTTGCCCACTTGGGTCGAGAGCGACAGGCTGGGAAACAGGTGGTTGAAGTGGCGGCTCTGGGCGTCGATGCGGATGCCCTGGCTATAGTAGCCGGTATTGACATACTCGTCGCGCAGGCCACCCCGAACTTGTCCGATGGGTGTCATGCGGCTATACTCGACAAAGGCGCTGTAATTCTGCTCCTTGACCTCGGCTTCGCTGCTGGGCACAAGGTGGAAGGAGTTGAAATAATCATCGTTGCGGTGAGTGTAGTTGGCCTCGCCACCCACCATCATCGTGCCACCCCACAGAGGCCAAGAGAGGACGAGTTTGCCAGCAAGCAACTCGTTTCTTACCGTGTTCACGCTATGGAGCGAGCGATCATCCATCTCCTGACTTTCCTCGACATCCCGATTGCGCGCATGCGTCTTGGTGAAGTAGTAATCGGCATTAAAGTCGATGCTGGTCTTGCCCACCTCACCATTATAATACATGTTGAGCGAGTGCGGCATGTTGTGGGAGGTTTCTTCCACATTGTTAGTTTCGAGATGGTCATAGAAGTTGCCATCGGCCATCACGTCAGCCACAAAGCAGCCTGTACTCTTATCATAGAGACGCATGTTGCTGTTATACTGGAGACCCATCGAGTGCTTGTCATTGAACATGTAATTGGCACCCAGAACGAAGCGCAGAACGTTGTAATTACCTTGACTGCGCCCGCGATTGTCCTGATGCCAAATGGTGTCGGCAGCGACATCTTGGGTAATGCGGTACTTCTGCAACCAGCCGTTCTCAAAGTCGCTGATGGTGCCAAAGACATCTAACCCGTGGTGGCGGTAGTTCCAAAGGAAGGCGTTGTAGGTGCGCGACATTTCGCCCTGGAAGAAACTGCTGCGCAGGTGTCCGCCCCAGCCCTCGCCCTGCACCTTGCGGGTCTTGATGCGAATAACGCTCTGCACCGATGCGTCATACTTTGCTCCTGGACTAGTAATCACCTCAACACTGAGGATGTCTTGTGATTTCAGTTCGTTCAGTTCGCTGGCATCACGCATCAGGCGGTTGTTGATGTAGATGATGGGCTTGCCCTTGCCAAATACTTCCAGCCCGCCATCGGCCTTGCTCAACACGCCAGGGATATTGCGCAACACATCCTCGGCTGTGCCCAGTTTGCTCAAGATGGTTCCATCAACACTCGTGAGCAGTCCCTCGCGGCCCAATTTGTGGACGGGGCGCTCACCCTGCACGACCACTTCACCCAGCAGTGCTGCATCGGGGTGCATCACGATGTCACCGACACCCGCCTCACGCGTTTCCAGCCAGCAAGTGGCATAGCCCACACTGGAAATCTTCAACAGGCAGTCGTTGCAATCGGTCGTGAGGGCAAATGTGCCGTCCCCGCTCGTTGTGGTGCCCTGCACAAAAGCCGAATCGGCACGATTCATCAGCACTACGTTGGCATAGGGCATCGGCACTTGGTTCTCGTCCACCACGCGGCCTGTAATAGTGCCAGCGACAGCGAGGAGCGCTACAAGAATAGTCAGAATAACGGTAATCAATCTCTGAATCATAGTTTCTCTATTTTGGTTGTTCGATGGCAAAATTATCGACATCAACCTCAATAGAGACACGCACTAAAGGGTGAAAAGTTGCAATGATGGAGCGACGAAACCGCATTTTCACACTTTAGGGTGTTAAAATGCCTTATCGCGCATTACGATTTCTTAATGATAAGGCTTTTTAAGTATCATCGTTTGCAGGGATAGAGCATTTGGGGTATATTTGCGCTACTATAAACCTAAAACCGATATGGCTAAAGTTGAAGACTTCTTTACGTTGACCAACAGTGTCGAGGGCGTGGATGACGAGCAGTACCGGCATCTCGACCCCATGATACGCGCCATCGACGCGATGGCCAATGCGACCTACCAGAGCATATACGTCATCGACTACCTCAGGCAAGGTTTCCTGCATGTGGCCAGCAATCCGCTGTTCCTGTGCGGACACACGGCCCAAGAAGTCAAACAGATGGGTTACCGCCTCTACATCGACCATGTTCCCGCCGACGAGCAACCCATGCTCACCGAGATCAACGAAGTGGGCTTCAAGCGCTTCAACGAGGAGCCCATAGATGAACGCAGCCGTTGCTTCATGAACTACGACTTCCATATCGAGAACGGTGAGGATTGCTATCTGGTGAACCACAAGATCACGCCGTTTGCCCTCGCGCCCGACGGTCGTGCCTGGCTGGCGATGTGCGTTGTGTCATTGTCGCATCACACCACACCGGGCCACATCGAATTCCGCAAAAAGGGGCAGCAGGTCTATTGGGAGTATAATCTGGACAGTCACAGTTGGCAAGAACGCAGCAACTTTACCCTGCGGCCACAGGAGAAGCAGGTGCTCATCCTGAGCGCTCAGGGCTATACCGTGCAACAGATTGCCGACAAATTGTGCCGGGCAATAGACACGGTCAAGACCTACAAGCGGGCGATGTTTGAGCGGCTCGGGGTGCATAGCATTACCGAAGCCCTCACGGTAGCGACCAACCTAGGGCTGATATAGACACAAGCATTGAAACAGGCTTATCAACAGACAAGGGACGGGCAACATAAGTTGTGCTCGTCCCTTGTGTGATATAAAATCCGGTATATCCTAAGGCTTACTTGATTTCCTTGACCAGATAGATCATGGTGGGGAAGTGGTCGCTGTAACCATTGAGGAACACACCGCCCGAGAAGGTGCGCAGGGGATAGCCCTGACGGTCACCCTCGCTCGAGCGCAAGAACTTGCGGTTGAGCACCTCGGCACGGGAGAAGGTCAAGGTGGGCTTGTCCTTGCTATCGTAGTGACGCAGGAAGTAGTCGGTGAAGACAATCTGATCAAACAGGTTCCAGTTGCCACGGTAACCCAGCGTGCCGATGCCACGATTCAGGATGTTCCACCAGGGGTTGAAGCATGAGCCGGGCTCGGTGCAGTCCTTGATCTCCTTTTTGGCACCAAGGGCTTCGCTACAGGACTTGTTCTGCGGGTCATCGTTCAAGTCGCCCATGAAGATGATGCCCTGATTGGGGTCGTCGCGCAGCAGCGAGTCCATCGTCTCGCGGGCCATACGGCCAGCCGCCTCACGCAGGTAACTCGACTGCTCCTCTCCACCCAGACGCGAGGGCCAGTGGTTGACAATCACCGACACCTTCTCGCCTGCGAGCATGCCAGTAACGGTCAACTGGTCGCGGCTGCGGAAGTCGGGATAGTCGGGCAGGTACTTGTTGATGCGCTGGTTGGTGACATTGAGCACCTTGAAGAAGCGGGGATTGTACAGCAGACCCACGTCCACACCACGGCGGTCGGGACCATCGTGGTGAACGATGCGGTAGTGACGATCCTTGATCTCGGGCTGACGCACGAGGTCCTCGAGCACGGTAATGTTCTCAATCTCGCTCACACCGATGATGACGGGGCCATCGGCCGGTGAGCCCTTGACGGTCATCTGGCTAATGGCGTAGGCCATGTTATGCTCTTTCTGCCAGTATTTGGTTCCATTCCACTGGCGGGCACCTTGAGGCGAGAATTCCTTGTCATAGACACCATTGTTGTTGATGGTGTCGAACAGGTTCTCGAGGTTATAGAACATGACTCCATACATCAGGTATTGGCGCTCCTGCTGGTTTTGGCCCTGGGCCAGCGCCGGCAGCAGAGCCACCAGCGCCAGAGCCATCAATAATGCTTTCTTAATCATGATATGGATGATGATTATTTTTGATTAGTCGTGATTATTCCTCGGCGGGATCCCAGGTGAGATTCCAGATCGATACACGGTCCTTGTTGCTGGTCGATGCCGATGGACACAAGTTGGTGATCTCGATGGTGAAGTCGCCCTGAACAGCGCAGGCCTCCTCAAAGGCATAGGCCGTCTTCTGGGTCACGCTATTGTTGGTAACGGTCCAGGACTTCACGACATTGCCGTTCTGCTTCACGTCGACGCGGAAGGAGAGGACCTTGTCAGAGAAGGCGGCGCCGTAACTGAAGGCCAACTTGGTCATGCCACCCTTGAGCACAGGCGATACCAGGGAGCCCACGGCATCGGTTTTGCCGTTGAGGGTGGGAGCCTTGGCATAGGTGCTCTCGGAACCGGTCATGTAACCGATAAAGGCAAATACGGGGTTGCTATCGCTGGCACCACCCTCAAAGAGGTAACTGTTGGTAGCCACCCAACCCTTGTCGGAGGTGTAGTTGCCCACCTTGCCACTGGCGGCGCCCATGGTCTCGAAATCGGCACGTGTGACAGGCGCACTGCCACCCACACCGAAGTTCACATCATCGACACACCAGGTAGCATAGTTGGCATCCTGCTCGGCCTGGAAGCGGAAACCGATGTAGTAGCAGCCATCGGCCCACTGGCTCAAGTCGATGTCGCCCGACTCTACCCAGTCGCTATAACCGCTGGCGGGAGCCTTGGCGATAGTGGGATTAAGTTTGGCCTTGACGGTAGCGGTGCTGGGATCGAGTGAGTTGAGCACATAGACCTCAAACTTGGTTGTGGTGCTACCGTATCCGTTGACCTGAGTGCGGAAGTTCAGAATCTTCTTAGCGGCCTTATTGATATCCAGTGCCGGAGAGATGAGCCATGCATCGAAGGGAGGATTGTTGCCCTTGTAACCCGTCATGGCTGCGTAACCGTTGTTGCCAAAGGTGGTCTGATACCACTTCTTGTCGCCAGTGACGGTCACATTAGTCCAATTGCTGGGAAGGGCTGAGTCGAAGGTCTCGTGCAGTATCGTCTCTCCACCGGTGATTACACTCAACTTGAAGCAATCGGTCGAACCGTCATATCCGGTCACACCGGCTGCACCCATATAGTTGGCCAGATTACCCTTAATCCAAACGACGGTCTGGTAAACGACGGGATTATCCTTGAGGTTGGCCTGAGTGCGGAATGCAGAGCCCTGAGGCAATGACAGAACCACACACTTGGAGATATCCTTGCAGTTAGGATCATCGGCGAGGACAATCGTGTTATCCAGCGTGGTGGGAGCCTTCCACTCGATGTCACCGTTGCCCGAGATGGTAGTCACTTCGGGAGCCACAGCACCGACAGCATAGCCGACTACCCAACCCTTGCCGTTGTTCTGGCACTCGATAGCATCGGCCACACTATAGGGGTTACCCTTGGTGCCCTTGCCACCGCCACCGATCACGTCGTTGATGTCGCGCAGATAGAATTGCCAAGTGCCGGCAGCGTTGTCGCGGGTAGCGTAGAAACTGAGCAGACCCACGATGTCGACGGTGCCCTCGGGCAGGGGGTCGGCACGGAAGTCGGCATAGTTGCTGTTGCGCACGATCAGGGTGTTGCCCTCCTCATCCACGACATTGCGGTTGGTGGTGGCACTGGCCTCGGCATAGGTCGTCACACCATCGGCAGCCTCAAAGGTCACGCCGCTGATGCGCACCAGTTTGCCCTGATACTTCAACAGGGTCTCGCGGTCGGTCTTGCCCTGGAAGTCGCTGATGGAGATATCCATGGGCTGGATCTCGGCCTTGTTGGGGTCGGGCAAGCCATTGACCTCGACCAGAGATTCCCACATGGCCTGAGGCAAGAATGTGGCTTCCCACACGCCACCCTTTTCATAGTAAGCAGGGTAGCCCAACTGCTGCTGACCATTGTACTTGCCCACAAAGTAACCCTTCATGGGAATGACGATTTCCTGGCCGATGCGGTAGTTGTTGTACAGGCTGTTCTGGTTGATCGAGATGTTGATACCAGCGCCCGACTCATCGGCGATATAGAGCGACTTGTAGATGTTACCCGACTCGTCACTGCTGGTAACCCAGCCGTGGATAACCTCGTCCTCGGTGACGGTGTCGATGTAGTTCACTGCGTCCTGCCAGTGTTTGGCCTTGAATTCAGCGATGGTCATGTTGGCGGTGTGCTCAGCAGTGGGAACCACCATGGGCGGCTGGTCAAACTCATCACTGCAAGCGGCGGTAAACACCAACAGGAACATCAGGCTGAGATAATAATTAAAACGTTTCATAGTGTTATATTGTTTGTTTTATTAATATCTAGTGTTGTTGAAATTAATTGATTTGTCATCAGAAACGCAGACCCAAGTTCAAGAACATCTTGAAACCCTGTGCGTAGTAGTACTTGTTGGGGAACTTGGCGGTGGTGTAGGTCTTGTAGTCAAATCGACCCTGCTGGTAACCACCGGTCTGAATGTTCCTGTTGTCGAGAATATTGTTCAGGTTCAAGTTGATGTTGAACGATGCCGAGCGGTTGATGTAGATCACATGGCCGATGCTGGCATTGATTATCAGCGCCTCGTTGAGTTTCTCCTGCTGGCTGATATCCTTGATCATCTGCTGCAGATGTTCCTCACTCTCGGCGATGGTGTACAGATTCTCGATGGTCTCGTGGCGGGTGGGCGAGATGCTCACATAGGAGCGGTTCATCCATGCGCCATTCAATTCAACATACCAATTCTTGGGACCAGCCCAGTTAAAGGCCAGCGAGTAGCACTCCTGAGGAGTTCCGGCCACATAGAAGTTCTTCAGATACACCATGTGTGACTCGTCGGCCTCAGAACCGTTCTCATAACTGCGGGTGCCCATGGGGCGGTTCTTGTACTGATAACGCGCGATATTGGCAGCAGCGCTGACGGTCAGCGACGGTGACAACTTGTAACTGAGTCCCACCTCTACGCCCTTGTACTGCTTGTGCACGCCTGTGAGCGCGTAGTTCATAAAGGTGCTGCGCAGGTCATCATAGAACGCGGTGCGCTCGATATTGTCGCGCTGATCGGTAAAGAAGGCGGTGATAATACCCTTGAAGTTGCGATAATTCATCGCATAACTGAGGTCGGCCGAGAAGATTTTCTCTACCTTGAGGTCGATCACGTCGTCCTTGACGCGAGCCGAGATGTAGGCGTCATAGGGTCGCGGAGCCTCGGTGCCATAGAAGGCATGGCCGGTGAAACTGTTGCGGCCATCGAGTTTGAACGTGATGCCGGCCTTGGCGCCATAGGTCAGGAAACGGTGGGTCTTGCCCTTGCCGTAGGAATTCTCGGGAGCACGACCATTGCGCATGTGTCCGTCGCGCTGGAACTGGAAGTAGTCACCCTTGACACTGGCAAACAACTCCCACTTGGCCAGATTGACCACCCACTGATGCCACAACTGCGACTTGAGCGTGAGGAAGTCATAGTCATAGCCGAAGCGGTCGCCCTTGAGGACCTTGCGATTGGGATTGTTCATATCGTTCTGAGCCATATCGGCATTGTCGGGGAAGTCCCGCTCGCTATACTGGTCGATGTCCAGCCAGTACATGCCACCCAAGAGGTCCTTGATGGTCTTGTAGTAGGACGACACCGTGTAGTTGGCATTGACGCCCGTCTGCATCGACAGGCTGTTGGAGAAGCGCTTGTTCAGCACCGATGACAGGGTGAAACTGGACTGGTTGCTGTGGCGTTTCTCGAGCGCATAGGTCGAACCCTTCTCGGTGCCGGTCTGCTCAGCGATGTAGTTGTTCATGTAATTGGTGTTGTACAGGTTGTCCCAACGGATCTGTGTGTACTCACTCTCACTGGTCCAGCGGTCGGTATAGACATCAATCGTGGGCTCGTCGGTGTAGTACGAGGGCAGATAGCGGTAATAGTCGGGACGGGGATCGGCAGCATCATGCCAGTTGAGCGCCGCCTTGCTGTAGAACGACTTGTGATAGGCCAGACCTGTGTTTAACGAGGTGCCCTCGTTGGGCTTCCACAGCCAGTTGAGGATGGCGGTAGGATCAAACGACTCAACCACACGGGCATTGCGTTTTTTGCCTTCCTGCCAGCCCCAGTCGGGACTGTACATGTTACTGCCCACCAATCGGCAAGCCTCTTCAAACACGGCCGAATTGGCAGCGCGCTTGGTGGGAGCGCCAAAGGTGGTCAGCGACAGCGAGTGCTGAGGGTTAAAGACCTTCTGCAACGCGAGGAAGTAGCCCCAACTGTTATAGAACGAGCCAGGATAGACACCCTCGTCGGCATAGCGGCCAACGGCCGAGAAAGTCAACGCCCAGCCGTGCTTGTTCAAGCCCGTGCTGTGGGTGACCATGCCACGCCAGCGGTAGTTGCCGTTGGTATAGGCCAGGCTCAAGCGGGTACCGGGTGCGTAATCGGCAGCAAAGGTCTTGATGTTGTTAGCGCCACCGATGCCTCCGAAACCATAAGCACTCTCTTCCAAGCCCATGGCGATGGTCTTGTTTCTGAAAGCCTGATTCAGGCCGCCGGTCATCGAGTAGTTGAACGCAAACCTTACACCATCGTTAAACGGGATGCCGTTGATGTAGGTCTCAGTCTTCTGGCTCTCATAACCGCGGATGCGGAAACGAGCCGTGCTGAAGGTGTAACTCGAGGCTTGATAGAACGGGTTGTCGGTAGCGCCGCTCAGCAACGCCACTTCCTGGGTGTTCCCTTCCTCATCCTCGAGTTGAGATTCCGAGAGAGCCATGTCGGCCATGGCATTACGGTAGTCGAGCATCTCGACACTCTCAAATGAGACGGGCTCGATCTGAATCGTGCCCAGATTCTCCATCACACCATCGATGATGGTGACTGCACGTGACCAATCCTTGTAGCCATAACTCAGGACCAGCAACTCATCACCCCCCTGGCGGGCGTCATCAATCACGAAGGCGCCCGTGGGACCAGTGGTCGCCGCGTTGCCCTGATTATCGAGCATCACGGTCGCTCCCACCACGGGAAGACCGCTCGAGGCGTCCACCACCACGCCCTGCACACCTGTGCGTTGCGCGAGCATCGGCAGGCATGCAAAGAGTGCTAATAGCAAAAACAGTTTCAGTCTCATAAATAAATTATTTGTTTTGATTGATTATAGATATATCTAATTGGGTAAGCGTAACAGTCCGTTTTAAGTTAATTTATGAAAATGCAAGATCACATTCCCTCTAAGGATTGAAGAAATTTGTCAAAAGTAGGCATTATTTTTGACATTTCAAAGAATCCAGAGGACTTTTTGTGTCACACGGCCCCATTATTCCAGGGGCAGCCGTCTATGCTTTGCGATCCTTCTTCCAATAGTCATTATACATCTTGATTCCGAACACGATCGCGCTCGACAGTGTAGTAATGACATTGGTGATAAACAAGGGCCAATTTTTCAGCATCAGGCCCTGGATAGCGAAGAAGATTCCGCCCAAGCCCATCATCAGAAAAGTAGGTAGGGCAATGCCATCGGTGTCATGGGTGCGGATGGTGTAGATGGCCTGGGGCATGTAACCCAGAATCAGGCTAATAGACCCAGCATAACCGATAATGTCGGTCAAGTGAGCAGAGATAAATTCAGTCATATTGGTTTTGATCTATAGGATGATAAAAAAGTGGGGGCCACATGGGTCCCCACAATGATTAGTCTCACTTCAAGCCACACTCACGCATGAGTTCCTCAACGGCTGCCTTGAGTTGCAAGTCCTCTCCGTTGACCACCGTCTCGGGATTGTTGGCGATCTTGATGTCAGGCTCCAGTTGCGTGTTCTCGAGGTAATTACCCTCGGGCAGCAGGTAACCGATAATGGGTATACCAAACACGAGCGACGAATCCTGCAAGCGCTCCCACGACACGCTGGTCATGGTGCCAGGCACGGGCATGCCCACGAGTTTGCCCAACTTATCGTGGCTGTAAACCCAGGGCGTGCCATGGGCGTTACTGTAGTTGGCCTCGCACTGCAGCATGATGCTGGGCTTGTTCCAGCGGCGACTGGGCATGTCACAAGCCTCACGGCCGCGCACCACCTGAGTGAAGTATTTCTTGCCGCTGAACAGCACCTCAATGTCCTCGTGCAGGCGACCGCCGCCATTGAAGCGGGTGTCGATCACGATACCGTCACGCTTGTTGTACTTACCCAGCACATCGCTGTAGATGTCGCGGTAACTGGCGTCGTTCATCGACTCCAGGTGCACATAACCCAAGCGACCGCCCGACAGGCTGTCAACAATCTGGGCATTGCGCTTTACCCAGCGCTTGTACATCAGGTCACTGAGGGCGCCCTTGCTGATGGGCTTCACCACCTCTTCCCAACGCTTGCCGGTCTTGGGGTTATAGAGCGAGAGCAGGGTCTTCTTGCCAGTCTGGCCATTGAGCAGTTCGGTGTAGTCATTCTCCTCGTCGATGGCAGTGCCGTTGATCTTCTCGAGGATGGTGCCGGGCTTGATCTGGCTCTTTGCTTTGGCCAAGGGACCGCCTGCGATCACCTCGTCAATCTTCAGGCCCTTGCCGGTATAGTTCCAGTCATAGATGAGGCCCAAGTCGGAGGTAGCCTCACCACTGGTGGGATAGTAGCGGCCTCCGGTGTGGGAAGCGTTCAACTCACCCAACAACTCGCTTAACAGGTTAGCGAAGTCTTGGTTGTTGTTGATATGAGGCAAGAACTTGCGATAGGTCTCCACATTGGCCTTCCAGTCACAACCATGGTAGTTGAGGTTGTAGAAGCGCTTCTCGATCTGCTTGTCCACGTGGTTGAACATATACTCGCGCTCGGCAAACAGGTCCATCTTCATATCAGCCTGATAGGTGATGGGAGTGAGTTTATCGCCCGACACGGTGAGTTTCTGCATCTTGCTGCCACCCAGCACAAACAGCGTCTTGCCATCCTTGCTGGCCTGGATGTCGGCACCGCCGCCACCCATCTTGTTGAGCAATTTGGTCTCGTGCTTGCGCAGATCCATCTTCCACAGGTCATAGCCCTTCTCAAAGGCCGACAGGTAGTAGAGCGACTCGCCGTCGGGGGTGATCATGCAGCCCGAGATGCTGCTCGAGTTGGGCGTGACGCGCACGATGCGGTCTTCGATACCATCGAGTTCGACCTTGACACCCTTGTCGTCGGCCTTGGCTGCAGTAGTGCTGGTTTTGCCTTTCTTCTTGCTGTTCTTGCTGTTCTTGCTGGCCTCAGCCGCCTTATCTTCGGCCTTCTTGGCCTCCTTCTCGGCCTCGGTCAGCAGTTCATAGTCCTCCTTGTTGAGGTTGTAACGGTCCAGGGCCTCCTGGTTGACAAAGGCCAGGAACACGTCGTCCTGCGAGCCCCACGAGGCGTGGCTGCGCATACCGTAACGGTTGCTGCGGAACATGATGGCATTGCCCTCCATCACCCAGCGGGGATCCTCACTGATGTAGGCACTGCCGGTGATGTTGGTGATCTTGCCACCGTTGGCCGACACGATACCGATGTCGGTGTAGGGGTCGCGCTGGTTGCCGATGAACTCGAGGGTGAACCACTTGCCGTCGGGCGACCAACTGTAGTTGAAGTCGCCGTTGGTCTCATACCAGGTCGAGCCGTCGGTCACCTGGGTCACCTGCTTGGTCTTGAGGTCAAGCACCTTGAGGCTGAAGCGGTCCTCGATAAAGGCCAGTTTCTTGCCATCGGGCGACAGGCATGGATGAGTGCGCTCGACAGTGGTCGAGGGCAACAGGATTTCTTCCTTGATCAGGGTAGCGTTAGCAAAGTTGGGGTCGTCCTTGCGCTCGATAGTGGCCAGAACGAGTTCCCAGTTGCCGTTGCGCTCGGTGGCATAAGCCAGCGTGCGGTTATCAGCGCCCCACGACACCCAATTCTCGGCCTCGGGAGTGCTGGTGACACGCTTGGTGGTATTGTATTCAACAGAGGTTACAAACACCTCACCACGAACCACAAAGGCCACCATCTTGCCGTCGGGCGAGACAGCAGCGTCGGTAGCGCCACGGGTAAACGACAGGCGCTGAATCTGATCGCTGTCGTCGTGCCACAGGCTGACGCTCACCTTGCTGGGCTGTCCACCCTGGCGCATGGTGTAGAGTTCACCGTCCTGGGTGAAGCACAGGGTGCCATTGTCGGCAATCGAGAGGAAGCGCACGGGATTGACCGTGAAGTGGGTCTCTGCCTTGAGCGCGCTAGGACGGTCCAGAGGCATCGAGTACACGTTCATCGAGCCGCCGTTGCGCTCACTCAGGAAGTAGACGGTCTTGCCATCGGGGCTGAGCACGGGATTGCGGTCCTCACCGCCGATGTTGGTCAGGTTGGTATGCTTCTTGGTCTTGGCATTATAGCACCAGATGTCGCGTGTGATCGACGACGTGTGGTGCTTGCGGTACTCGTCCTCGCCACCCTTGCGGTCCTGATAGACGAAGTAGTCGCCGCCCTTGTTCCAGCAGATGTACTCTGCCGGTGTGCCCAACTCGCGGGTAGTGCGGCCGCCATCCACGGGCACCTTATAGACCTCGGTCAAGCGGCCACTGGGGAACAGCATGCTGCTGGCGGGGTCCTGTATCGACGCGCTGAAGTAGATGTACTTGCCATCGGGGCTGAACGTCCAGGGCGTCTCAGCAGCGCTGTTGCGCGTGAGTTGCTTGGGCTGGCCGCCATCGGCAGGCATCACATACACGTCGTTATTTCCCTTGCGGTCGCTGGCAAAAGCCAGCATCGTGCCGTCGGGCGACCACACGGGCATCGATTCATAACTGGGCTGTGAGGTGAGTTGCACAGCCTGTCCGCCAACCGAAGGAACGACATAGATGTCGCCCTTGTAGCAGAACGCTATCTTGTTACCGTCAGGCGAGATGCTCGCATAACGCATCCACAACGGCGTGTCGGCCATCGCGGTCATTGCCGTCACCGCGGCGAGAGAAAGCAAGATTTTTTTCATCATGACTCTTAGTTTTATCGGGTTTTATCCTGCAAATTTACTAAAAAAGCGATAACAACCCCCCACTTCTTATAGAAAAACACTAAAAAACTATCTCCATTTATGCGACATCAGCCGCTGCTCGAGTCATCGGTAACAGCGGCTGACGGGTCATCTGCAGTGCAATTATCACATCTCTGGATGTTATTCCGTGGGAGTCATATCGTCATTGTCTTGATTAAACAATTCAAAAAGCGACTTTAAGAATCCCATGGCGGCCTCCGGGTCTTCGCTTTCCTTAGCGCCCTGTTCCTTCATCCACTCCGTGTATTTGAAATAAGCATGCTTCATCTTTAAGGACTCCATATCGGCCTTGCTCACGTCGAAGGATTGGAGTTTACTATAGGTCTCGTTGGCAAAGAGTTTGGCGGCATAGTCCAGGTCCTCAAGAGTTAAATTACCGTAAGCGCTGTTCAGCAACATAGCCGGCAAACTCTTGATCATCCAATCTTTGACTTTCTCTTGAGACTCTTTCCTGATGGGCTCATCGATAGACGACTGGCCCTCCCCCTCATCCATCCTCTTGAACATCGCATCCTTCATGACCTTCATCATAGGAGAGTTCAATATCACATTATTGAATTTTTCGGCATAGACGGCATCGATTTCCGCATTGGGCTGAATAGGAGATTCCATACGGGACACGTATTTTGATTCCTTGTACTTGTATTCACCGCTTTCCAACTGTTGTTCCACATCCTGCATAAGTTCCATGAGCGGTTCCAGCATATAGGAAGCGAAGTCCATCATAAACGCTTTGAAATGGTCGTCAAAGGCCTTAAACTCAGGTGTGGAGACCAGCGATGTCAATTCTCTCAAATCAGCCTCGGTCAGGCCTTGTTCTTTCCACGCGGCAATATGGAAATCAACCATGTCATCCTCATACTGTTCATCGAGATAGCGTTGTGTCAACTGGCCTATGTCCACTTTACCATCGCTCTCAAACATCGCACTCATCGTTGAAATAAACGGCATGCTCTTTTCAAACTGGCCAACAGCCGTCAAGTAATCCTTAGCAGCCTGGCGGTAACTGTCCTGGGCATAGCCGCTGGCGGCAATTAGCATCACCACCATGGCGATTAATAATCTTGGTTTTTTCATAATCAATTCTGTTTAGCAAATTTGGAAAAACAACTTCTTTCAACTTTAATCTCACAAATTTACTATTGCTCATTCAATACCGCAATTTATTTGGCGATTTTTCTGCTCATCGATACAAAATAATCTTAATTTACCGCCTTTCAGTTTGCGCCACCAAAAAATGTTCCTAACTTTGCAGGTTAGACAAAATCATCACTAGAGTACAGACAATGACCAAACGATTTTTTATAACGATTTTCGCCGTGTGCATGGTAGCACTCAGTGCTCTGGCCGACGGCAAGCAGGCCGTTGCGACCTTTGAGGTCAAGAGCCACGACTTCGGCACTATCCAGGAGGCTAAAGGCCCCGTATCGTGCACCTTTGAGTTTACCAACACGGGGGACAAGCCGCTGCTCATCATCGACGCGACGGCATCTTGCGGCTGCACCCGGCCCGAGTTTCCCTCCAAGCCTATCAAGCCTGGCAAGAAGGGCAAAATCAAGGTGACTTACAGCCCCATCGGCCGTCCTGGCGCCTTTAAGAAGACCGTCAAAATCAAGACCAACGGCAAGGAACGCACCATCACCCTCCACATCCAGGGCACCGTCATTCCCAAGAAATAAGTGAAACGCTGCTACCTGTCCATAGCGCTTGCCTCCCTTGTGGCGATGATTGCAGCCGCCCAGCCCCAGATCACGTGGCTGGAGCGGCAGCATGACTTCGGTGTGTTTATGGAACAGGACGGGAAGGTTACTTGCCAGATGCCCCTTGTGAACACAGGCGACGCGCCATTGATGATCGTCAAGGCACAAGCCGGATGCGGATGCACGGGCATTGATTATCCCGAGGCGCCCATCCCGCCTGGCGACACGGCCATGGTGAGCATCACCTATAACCCAGCGGGACGCCCAGGACAGTTCACCAAGCAGGTCCTCATCTTCACCAACACCACTCCACGGCGCACCGTACTGGAAATCACAGGCAACGTCATTCCCACGGCGGCCACGCTCGACAAGCAGTATCCCCTCCAGGCCGGATCGCTTCGCATCAGTCAGCGCGAAGTCCCCATGGGCGAATTGCCCAAGGGGAAAAACAAGACTCAATACCTGAGTGCCTACAATGCCTCGACCGATACGATGGTGGTGAGCGTCACGGGCGCCAAGGGCCATCTCTCACCGGCTATCGTCCCCGATACGGTGCCGCCCGCACGGGTCACCGCCCTAACCGTCCACTACCACTCGGCCAACGCGCCACTGTGGGGGCTCAACACCGACACTTTGACCTTGGTCTGCGAGCCGTTAGGCCCTGAATCATCGGTCATTCCCGGCACGGCACAGATCCATGTGATGGCACAAGTGATGGAGGATTTCGGCTCACTTACCGACCAGCAGCGGCGGGATGCACCCGTTGCGGCTATCGGCTGCGGCGACAGAATCGACTTTGGGACGGTCAAGGCTGGAGATGTCGTCTCCAAATCCTTTGAGGTAACCAACCGCGGTAAAGAATGCCTGCTCATCAGGCGGCTGTGGGTCCCCGAGGGAGAAGGCGTGACCTGCACCACCAGCAAGACCGACATCAAGCGGGGCAAGAGTGCGACGGTGACGGTAACAGTCGACACATCCAAGCAGCAGGGCGAAATGCTCAACGTGCCGCTTACACTGATAACTAACGATCCCGAGTCGCCACGCATCACCGTGCGCCTCGTGGGCATCATCGATAAAATATAACTTTCAATCACAATATGGCAGATAAGACAAAAATCATACAGCACACCGAGGAGTGCCCCAGCATGAATCATCCCGAGAACGACGACCAGTTCGCCGGCCTGCAAGTCAACAGCGGTGTCGAACAGCCGCCCATCGTCAACCCCTACCTCAAGCGCAAGCGCAAACCGCAACTCACGCCCGCCGAGTTTGTCGAGGGCATCCGCAAGGGCAACCGCGCTGTGCTGGGACAAGCCGTGACCTTGGTCGAGAGCCGCAATGCCGAGCACCAGATCATCGCACAGGAAGTCATCGAGAAATGCCTGCCCTACACGGGCAACTCCCGCCGCATCGGCATCACGGGTGTGCCTGGCGCCGGCAAGAGCACATCGATCGATTCATTCGGCATGCACGTCATCAAGCAGGGACACAAGTTGGCCGTGCTGGCCATCGACCCCAGCAGCGAGCGCTCCAAGGGTTCCATTCTGGGCGATAAGACCCGCATGGAGCGTCTGGCTATCGAACCCGACGTGTTTATCCGCCCTTCCCCCTCGGCTGGCTCGCTGGGCGGTGTGGCCCGCAAGACGCGCGAGACCATCGTGCTGTGCGAGGCCGCTGGCTATGACACCATCTTTGTCGAGACCGTCGGTGTCGGCCAGAGCGAAATCGCTGTCCACTCGATGGTCGACTACTTCCTGCTCATTCAGTTGGCCGGCACTGGCGACGAACTGCAGGGCATCAAACGCGGCATCATGGAGATGGCCGACGGTATCGTCATCAACAAGTGTGACGGCGACAACGTGGACCGTGCCAACCTGGCTGCCGCCCAGTTCCGTAACGCCCTCCATCTGTATCCACTGCCCCCCAGTGGCTTCCTGCCCGAAGTCATCACCTACTCGGGCTACTACGACCTCAATATCGATGGCGTGTGGGACATGATTGACCGTTACTTCAAGCATGTCACCGAGAGTGGCTACTTCGACGAGAAGCGCCATGAGCAGGAGCGATACTGGATGCGCGAGACCATCAACGAGCAGTTGCTGGCCCGCTTCTACTTCGACCCCGAGATTGAGCGCCTGCTCAATATCAAGGAAGAGACGGTGCTGGCTGGCAAGCAGACTTCGTTTGTCGCCGCCAGCGATGTACTCAACTTCTACTATAACAAGATCACCAACGAGCATTCCAAGCAATAGAAACATTATCAGTTAGAACCACCATACCACTCCATTAATATAGATTTACAGACATCATGGCCGAATACACTTACCGCTATCCGCATCCTGCTGTGACTACCGACTGCATCGTCTTTGGCTACGACGGGCTCAGGCTCAACGTGCTACTCATCGAACGAGGCGGCGACCCTTACAAGGGCGCCTGGGCTTTTCCGGGCGGATTCCTGAACATCGACGAGGATGCCCCCGATGGTGCACGACGCGAATTGCTCGAGGAGACCGGCCTGCGAGTGACCAACATCGAGCAACTGGGCGCCTTTGCCGCACCCGACCGTGACCCACGTGAACGAGTCATCTCGATCGCCTATTTCACGCTCACGCGCGTGCAGGATGTTACCGGCGGTGACGACGCACGCGTGGCTCGCTGGTTCCCCATCAACCAGTTGCCGCCCTTGGCATTTGACCACCAGCAGATGTTCACCATGGCGTTGCAGCGCTTGTCCGACTACCTCAAACTCAAGACGGGCAACTTCTTCAGCGCCGACTTCTCTTACGAGGAGATCGACATGATCTATTTCGCCACCCTATCCAAGCGCTAGCAGAAGACAATATCAAATGTTAACAACACTTAATAATTCGCGGACAACAGGTTCTGTCTGCGAATTATTGTTAATTTCTGATTAACTTGTGCTCAAAAATTATGTTATAAAACATATTTTGCACTACATTTGCATTGGTTTTTCATGGTAATAGTTTTTAAGGTTTATAAAAAACACGCGGATGTCGCGAGACAATAGTGTGTTTTGAGAAAAAAGAATGTTTAAGGTTTATGTTAATGGTATTAGAAGGTTAATTAGTTAAGCAATCCCCGACGTGAGTCGAGGATTTTTTTTTTGCACCTGTCCGTCATCAATTTCGGCCCATAGGGAGCATTTGTTTGCAGAATTGCCTAACTTTGCATGCTAGAACCATCCACCTTAATTCAGACAACGATTATGACAAACAGAAACCTACTTCTCGCGCTAGCGGCCATCGTGGTGACCGCTTTGTGTTCGTGCGGATCCAGTGCCGTCAACGGCAATGCCAGCGACAGCACCCTGTGCCAGTTTAACAACATCGACAAAACCGCCAAAATGCGCTACACACAGGAGGGCGACACCTTCTATCTGGAATCCTCGTTCCAAGCCTTTTGGCCTACTGTGATCAATGGCAAGCCCTGCACCGAACTGCAACAGGCCCTGCTCATGGCACTCACCGATAGCGCCCAACTCAACACCCTGGACCTGGCTATGGAATATCTGCTCAAGCCCAGCCCCTACCTGCAACCCGACAGCATGTCGCCGCAGCCGGTCGATGTCATCAGCGCTGTTGAGGGCGACAATCTCTCGAGTTCGGAGATAAACGTCAAGTTACAAGACATGGGCGACAGGCTGCTTACCTACCACATCTACACCTACGAGTTCATGGCCCGTGCGGCTCACGGCATCTATAGCAACCGCTTCGTGACCTACGACCTCAAGACCGGTAAGGCCATCGGCATGCAGGATATCATCGCCGACACGACCCTGCTGCGCACCACCATCCTCAAGTCGATCAAGCAGACCTACGACTACAGCGAGGATGACCTCTTTATTCCCGAGAATGGACTGCTGCCGCTGCCCACACAATTCTATTTCAAGGACAATGTGCTGCATGCCGCCTATCAGGTCTATGACATCGCCAGTTACGCTCAGGGCGCCATCGATGCTCCCATCTATCCCTATATGCTCAAACCCGAGGAGATGAAACGCCTATTCACCCCCTACGGACTCGAATTAATCGACTACACGGAATAAGAAAAAAATAATTCCATAAACAATAGATAATCAGGTATTTGAATCAATGCCTGATTATTTTTTGAAAAATTTTCAAGAAAATCCTTTGTCAATTCAAATTCTTGAAGTACCTTTGCACTCGCTTTGGGAAAGAAATTTCACTTGGCATTCACATGATGGTGTGTTAGTTCAGTTGGTTAGAATACCTGCCTGTCACGCAGGGGGTCGCGTGTTCGAGTCACGTACACACCGCAGTGGAGAGAGGATTTGGGTGACCATGCTTCGGCTGGTTGCCCATTCTTTTTATCGGTAATCATACAGAATCAACTACGCGAGTTAAACAGGCTCAGCGGCCAGCAGTGAGGCCATCTGTTTAACTCGCGTAATCTGTAGATCCAAGACACCGTTACAGCGGCTTGATCGAGACAGCAAATCCCCCACCGGGTGCGCTGTGCAACTTCAGCGTCGTCTTGCTGGTCACCTTCTGCTTAGTGATGACATAGGACTGCGGATTGCTGCGATAGTCAGCACTCTTGCCATCGGCATAGATGGTTGCCTCATATTTACGCCCCTTGTCCAGGAAATCCAGTTTAACCACACTGTCATGGGCCTTGGTGTCGGTCACTCCACCCACATACCATGAGTCGCTGTTCTTGTCCTTGCGCGCAATGGTGACATACTCCATCGGCGAGGCCTCGAGATATACCGACCGCTGCCAGTCGACAGGCACGTCTTTGATAAACTGGAAGGCGTCCATAAAGCGCGCATAATTCTCGGGCAGGTCAGCAGCCATCTGCAAGGGACTATACAGTGTCACATACAAGGCTAACTGGCCGCAGATAGTCGACAGGCACTTCGACTCGTTAGGCGCAAACTTGGACAAATCCATCTCAAAGATGCCTGGCGTGTAGTCCATCGGTCCACCCTGCAGTCGCGTGAACGGCAAGATGGCCGTATGCCCTGGCGTCGTTCCGCCAAATGCCTGATACTCGGTTCCACGGGCACTCTCGTTACCGATCATGTTGGGCCAAGTGCGGCACAAGCCCGTGGGGCGCACAGCCTCGTGGGCATTGACCATGATGTGATGCTTGGCGGCCTGCTCAATGCAGTACTGGTAATGATTGATGATCCACTGGCTATAGTGATTCTCGCCACGGGGCAGGATGTCAGCCACATAGCCGCTCTTGACGGAGTTATAGCCCAGTTTGTTCATCAGCGAGTAGGCCTCCTCAAGGTGGCGCTCATAGTTGCGGGTGCTGGCCGACGTCTCATGATGCATCATCAGACGGATGCCCCTGCTGTGGGCATAGTCGTTCAGCATCTGGATATCAAAGTCGGGATAGGGTGTCACAAAGTCAAACACATAGTCCTTGCTATTGCCATACCAGTCTTCCCAGCCTTGGTTCCATCCCTCGACCAGCAACTGGTCAAAGCCATTATCGGCTGCAAAATCGATGTAGCGCTTCACGTTCTCGTTGTTGGCTCCATGGCGGCCATTGGGCTTGAGGCGGGAATAATCCGTTTCACCAAGTTTCACCGACGGCACTTCGTCAGTATAGTGCCATGTGCTCTTGCCGGCAATCAGTTCCCACCACACGCCCATATATTTCACAGGCTTGATCCACGACGTGTCCTCGATCTTGCACGGCTCATTCAGATTCAAAATCAACCGCGAGGCCAGCACATCGCGCGCGTCGTCAACGACCATAATCGTGCGCCATGGTGTGCTGCAAGGCGTCTGCATGTAGCCCTTACGCCCTTGGGCGTCGGGCGTGAGCCACGACTCAAACACCATGTTCTTATCATCCAGATTCAAGTGCATACACGGGTAGTCCACCAACTGCGCCTCGTGCAGGTTCAGATAGATGCCATCGTCGGTCTTGAGCAACAGTGAGGTCTGCACACCCGTCTCGCTGAACTGCTGCTGTGACTCGTTGTCAGTGATGCGGCTATGGAAGATGCCGCGTATCTCGCTCAACCGCGAGCGCGTGTACTCATACTCCTGCGTGTCATAGTCACCAGCAATCCACCAGGCGGTGATATCGCCCGGCATGGCAAACTGAGTACGCTCCTCCTTGATGACAAAGTAGGTGAGGTTGTCTTGCAGCGGAAACTCGTAGCGAAAGCCCAGGCCATCGTCATACACACGGAACCGCACAATGATGTAACGCCCCATTTCCTCCTGATGCAGTGTCACAGCCATCTCATTGTAGTGATTGCGTATCTCGCTCTCTTCGCCCCACACAGGCTGCCACGTCTCGTCAAATGACGAATAACGGACCGTGAGCATCGAGAACCCATCGCACAGCGAGTTCTCACCCATCGACACCTTATTATTAAAATTAGTGCCCTTACCACTACCCTTGGCGCTGAACAGGTCCAGCCCCAGACGGCTGTCACGTATCACCTGCTTACCCTTAAACATAACGTTATAGACAGGCACGCCATCCTTGACATCAAAGTTAACACGGATCTCCTGGCTGGGCGAATAGACAGTCCTCACTTCGCTCACAGCGGTTGACGGCAGCAGCGCAGCCACCATCAACACAACAAAACATAAATACCTCATATCCTCAATAATTCTTTTCGCAAAGATACACATTATATAATACATTTCCAAACCACCCCCCAAAATCCACGTCCAGCCTATTCCGTCCAGCCTATTCCGTCCAGATAGTCCAGTCCACCGGGGGATAAAAAAAACGAGAGGCGACGCCATCGCTGACATCACCTCTCTTAGGGGGCGGTTACCTACTCTCCCACTTTCGCAGTACCATCGGCGTGGTGAGGCTTAACTTCTCT
>Ga0256405_10001279_pt1 | contig 70093 bp, 72 predicted proteins | sample RumenRJG_02DNA_FD_189096 | JGI IMG/M metagenome (GOLD analysis project Ga0256405, IMG submission 189096) | Bovine rumen microbial communities from Lethbridge, Alberta, Canada - RJG_02 | ecosystem: Host-associated > Mammals > Digestive system > Stomach > Rumen | place: Canada: Alberta...
TACCAGTGCGTCGATGTCTACAAATACCACATCTCGCCGCGCGTCTTTCTTCCATTCGTCCATGACAACACCCCCGCTCCTATTGTACCAGAAGCGAGGGCCTTTGGGTAGTTTTTTGACAGACTGACCCGACAGCCTGCTTTCGCAGGCTGTCGGGTTTCGTATCAATAGATCAAAGAGAAGTGCTCCGGCTTTAACTTGTATTTGACGCCGGAGACGAGGCCCATGGCCCCATACATGGTCACCATGGACGAGCCCCCGTAACTGAAGAAGGGGAGCGTGATGCCGATGACGGGCGTGATGCCGATGCACATGCCGATGTTGATGAAGGTCTGGAAGGCCATGGCCGCGGCCACGCCGATGCAGATGAGCATGTCGAAGAGGCGGCCGCTTCTCAGCCCTACGCGCACGATGTGCACTATGATGATCACCAGCAGGATGATGACCACGATGCAGCCGATCATGCCCAGGTTTTCGCCCACGCAGGAGAAGATAAAGTCGGTGTGTTTGCCGGTAAAGACCGTGGCGCGGTGCCCCTCCTCCACGCCGGTGAGCCGCCCGGACGCCAGCGTCAGCTTGCTCTGGGTGGTCTGCCAGGTGATGCCCCAGCCGTCGGGGTCGATGCTGGGGTCGTAGGGGGCGATCAGACGCTTTTTCTGATAGTCCTTCAGAAAGAAGTTCCACAGCAGCGGCACCGCCGCGGCCACCGCCGCGCCGCCCAGGGCGAACCAGTAGAGCTTGACGCCCAGGACAAAGAACATGGTCAGGAAGATGAACATGATGATGGTGGCGCTCCCCAGGTCGGAGGAGACCACAATGATCATGCCGAAGACGATGACGAAGTGCCCGGCCATCTCCACGATGGAGAGGAAGGAGTCGATATCCCGGTGCTCCTTGAGCCAGGTCATCTGCTTGGCGGCCACGATGATATACAGGACCTTGATGACCTCAGAGGGCTGAATGCCGATGCCGGCAAAGCGGATCCAGCTCTTGTTGCCGGTGCCGTCGTCCTGGCCGAAGATGATCAGGGCCACCAGCAGCAGCACGTTGATAACGCAGAGAAGCTTCCACTGGGAGCCGAGAATGTCCGCGTCAATGATGGTGAAGATCACAAAGGCGCCGATGCCCAGGAACATGGAGAAGGTCTGCACCGCGATATACTTGGAGGGGGCAGACATATCCCAGCCGCCGGCGGACATGCCGACCACAGCCTTGTCCACCATCAGGATGCCGAAGATGGCGCAGACGGTACAGATGACCAGCAGGAAGATATCGGCCCGCTGGAAAAACTGCCGGATATAGGGTTTGAACTTGCTGATGATCCCACCGCCTTTCCGAGAAAATCCCCGGCCGGAGGCCGGAGCGGAATCTATTCTATCACGAACTTGCTCTTTACGCAATGCCGGAACAGGTGGTATAATATCACAAGTTGCGGCCGCGTTTGTTAGGAGAGTGTAAACCCCAAACGCCGCGCTGTCAACCAAAAACATCTGACGGAGAAAAACATGTCCGAATACATCACCAACAGCGAGCGGGAGACCGAGGAGCTGGGCCGCCGCTTTGCGGAAAAGCTGCCGGACGGGACGGTGGTCGCCATGTACGGCGATCTGGGCGCCGGGAAGACCGCCTTTGTCCGCGGCATGGCCCGGGGCCTGGGCCTCGACTGCCGCGTCTCCAGCCCCACCTTCACCATCGTCAACGAGTACCTGGGCCCGCGGGAGCTGATCCATTTCGATATGTACCGCCTCTCCGGGGCGGACGAGCTGTTCGACATCGGCTGGGAGGACTATCTCAGCCGCGGCGCGGTCTGTGCCGTGGAGTGGAGCGAGAACGTGGAGGACGCCTTCTTTGGCGACGAGGTCCGCGTCACCATCGAAAAGCTCTCCGACACCGGCCGGAAAATCACCATTGAGGGGGCGGACGCATGCTGATCCTTGCCTTTGAATCCTCGGCCAGGGCCGCCTCGGCGGCTCTGCTGAAGGACGGAAAACTCCTGAGCCAGTACACCCAGTGCAGCGGTCTGACCCACAGCCGCACGCTCCTGCCCATGGGGGAGGATATGCTGAAAAACGCGGAGCTGACGCTGGGCGACGTGGATCTGCTGGCCGTGGCCCACGGTCCCGGCTCCTTCACCGGCATCCGCATCGGCGTCTCCATGGTCAAGGGCCTGGCCTGGGCGCTGGACAAGCCCTGCGTGGGCGTGTCCACGCTGGAGGCCATGGCCTGGCACGGCCTTTCCGCCGGGGGCCTCATCTGCCCCGTGATGGACGCGAGACGCAGCCAGGTCTACAACGCCCTCTTTTCCGTTGAGAACGGCCGCCCCGTCCGCCTGACGGAGGACCGGCCCGTCTCCCTGGAGGAACTGGCGCAGGAGCTGGGAAGCTATGACTGGCCCGCCTTTCTCGTGGGGGACGGTGCGGAGATGAGCTATGACTATCTGACGAAAAAGGGCGTAGACTGCGTGCTGGCCCCGGAGAACCTGCGGATGCAGAGCGCCTGGGGCGTGGCCATGGCGGCCCGGGACAGGGAGCCCGGCACGGCGGACAGCCTGCTGCCGGTGTATCTGCGCCTGTCCCAGGCGGAGCGGGAGCGGCTGGAGCGCCTGGAGCGGGAGGCCGCGGAGAAAAAAGAATAGAAGCACGCGGCGCGCAGGGGATTCCCGGCGCGCCGCCGGCGCGTTTTCCCGGAGAAGATGGGAAATAACCGTTGCCTCTCCGGGGCAAACGTGCTATACTCGGAAGGAAAAAAGGACCCCATTGAAAAAGATAAAGGAGAAGCTAAACATGAGCAAAGTATGCGTATTCGACCATCCCCTGATCCAGCACAAGCTGTCCATCCTGCGCGACAAGCGGACCAGCGTCAAGGAATTTCGTGAGCTCGTCTCCGAGATCGCCATGCTGATGTGCTATGAGGCGACCCGCGATCTGCCTCTGAAGGAAGTGGAAGTGGAAACGCCCGTTGCCGTGGCCAAGTGCAAGAGAATCTCCGGCAAGAAGCTGGCTGTGGTTCCCATCCTCCGCGCCGGTCTCGGCATGGTGGACGGCATGGTCAGCATGATGCCCAACGTCAAGGTGGGCCATGTGGGCCTGTTCCGCGACCCTGAGACGCTGGAGCCTGTCAAGTACTACTTCAAGATGCCCCCCGATATCCAGGAGCGCGACGCCATCGTGGTCGACCCGATGCTCGCCACCGGCGGCTCCGCCTCCGCGGCGGTCACCTTCCTGAAGGAGGCGGGCGTGCAGCACATCAAGCTCATGAGCATCATCGGCGCCCCCGAGGGTGTCAAGAAGATGCAGGAGGATCACCCGGACGTGGACATCTACGTGGCCGCGCTGGACGATCACCTCAACGAACACGGCTACATCGTCCCCGGTCTGGGCGACGCCGGCGACCGCATCTTCGGCACCAAGTAAATCCCTTTTGGAGAACCAAAAATCCCGCACCCTTCGGTGCGGGATTTATGCGTTATGGGAGCTGAGGCCGCTCCATGATCAGCACCTCGCCCACATCCAGCGGCCACTCGGTAAAGTTCCAGCGGCTGCGCAGAGCGGGGAGAATGCGGTCGTCCTCCAGAATTTCCTCGTTGAGATAGATATAATCCGCAAACTTGTCGGGGTTGAGCTCCCAATACCGGGCGAGCTTGGCGGCGGAGGCCTCGGGATCCCGCGGGTAGAACCACATGGAGAAGGAACCGCAGCGCTTCGGGTCCTCCAGATAGCGGTAGCTCTCGCAGTAAAAGTACATGACGTTGCCGTCGGTCTTTTCCCGCAGAGGCGCCAGCGCGTTATACTCCCGCGTGTAGAGATCCAGGCGCTCCTCGGTCGTGCGGATGCCCTTGACCGCCCCCTGGGTACAGAGTGCGGGAGACTTCCAGGGCGCAGGCGCGGAGTAATTGAACTCGACCCGGGAGACAAAGAGCGTTGCGATCAGGACCGCGCAGCACAGCGCACAAAGCCCGGAAGAGACGCGGGCCGCCGTGCGGGCGAAGGAGCGCTTGTCCCTGTCCGTCCCCCACATCTCACGCAGCAGCTGGGCGATAAAGAGAAAACAGGCGGGGGTGTTCACCACGGAGATGCCGCTGATGGTGGAAAACTCCATGTTGGAGGACAGGTCGATGCAGAACCAGTAGATGGCGGCGGGGATATACACCAGGGCCATCATCCGGTGATCCTTTTGCTCACAGAGGAGATAGGCAAAAAAGCCGATGATGCACAGGGGAAAGACAATGTAATTCGGCGTGCGGTACATGATGAGATAGGGAGAAGCGAAGAGCATGGTCAGTCCCAGCGCGCAGACGAGATAGAGCGGGCGGCGGACCGTCCGCTTTTTATCCAGCAGGATGACGGCGGAGAGCAGAAGACTGCCGTACAGCACGGGCTTAAAATAGCCGTTGTACTTGTAGAAAGAGTGATAGAAGCCGCGGATACACTCAAACAGGGAGCGCGAGGGATGCTCGTCATCCACGACGATCATGGGCAGAGACTCGATCAGCTTCTGGATGCTGCCCGCGGAGAACAGCGAGCAGCGCCAGAAGAACAGCAGCGCCAGCAGAACACAGGAGAGCGTAAACCGGAGCCAGCCGCCCACCGAGAATACGCCGGCCAGATCGCCGCCTTTTTTCCGCAGCCGGAAGAAAAGCACAGCCAGACAGTAGGCGGCGTATACCAGCAGCAGATAGGGGCAGCAGAGCACGGCCCCGGCAAAGCAGAGCCCGGAGAAGAGATACTCCCAGGTTTTCCCGTGAGAGCTGGCCATGGTGACACAGGCGAGCGTCATCAGACCGATGCCCATGGTGTTGTAGGACAGCGCCATCAGGCTGCCGTAGGTGGACAACTCATAGTAGACCGATGCGGCGGCGGCGCCGGCCCGGTTGCGCTCCCGGAGGCGGAAATACAGATACAGCGCGGTGCAGGTGTGCAGCACCGTATAGAGGTAACGGAAGGCCAGATAGATACCCTCCGTGCTCTTGGTGATGGCCAGGTAGATTCGCAGCAGCGGCAGCACCAGAAAGCCGCTCATCTGGGACATGTGCCATTCCTGCAGCAGAAAAGCGTCGCCCTGGAGGATCCGGTAGGGAATGGCAATATAGATGCTCTCATCGGCGCCCGGAAAGCCAAAGCGCAGCTTCCAGATGCTCATGGCCAGGACGGCGGCAAACAGGACAAAGCCGATCAGGTCGACTGTCTGCAATTTACTCTTTGATCTCATAAGAAGCCCTCATCAGTTTATGCGGAAGAATATGGAAGCCGCAAAAAAAAAATTAAGGCTCACCCGGCAGCTGCCAGTTGGCGGGAACCCGGATATCGTCGGGCACGGCATACCAGAACCCAGGGGGGGGAAGGCGTTGCCGTTGTTGGCCGCGATATTCCACTCGTCGGTGCCAAACACATGCAGCTCGGAGGCGGCCTTGGGGGAGCCGTCGAGCGGCGCGTCGGTGAAGGGATTGACGGGGTCCGGCAGCCCCTCTGCGGAAAGCCATGAGGTGTCAGCGCTGGTCATGGGGCGCTCGTCGGTGGAGAAGCTGCGGCGGTCAAAGTCCTTCACCATCAGAAGCGCGTTGATGATCAGGGCACCCAGGTCCTTTTCAAAAAACGGGGCAACAGGAGCAGACGCGGCCACGCGGGGCAGCTCAGCTGGAGTCATCGTCGCCGCTATCCTATTCTCTAAAATCAAACAGCTGAGAAGGCTTTAACTCCAATGCGTCGCAAATATCAAAAACGACATCAAGAGAAACCGCACAATCCGCCGTTTCGATTCTGCTCATGTGCGTTCTGCTGATATTTGCTTTCTCAGCAAGTTCAATCTGTGAAAGACCCTTTGCTCTGCGATAGTAGGCAATGTTTAGCCCAAGACGCTTGTATTTTTCAAATTGTTGTTTTTGCATAAGCACCATCCTCCTTTATTCTACATACCAAAAGGAAGGCACGCGACAACGTGGCGGTTTATAAATGTAACATAATATGTTATATTTGTTCTGCTGTAATATAAGCATAAGCATTTAGATTGAGGCGAGATTGTTTTCTAACTGCGAAGAGGGACGATACGTAATACCATTGAGAGAAATGAAAAAGTGTTTGTGCTGTCTGTTGTCTTAATTGTTTCGTTGGCCTATTCTGCTTGCAGTGGAAATGCTTCAAATGACAAAAGCATAGATCTGCCAACCCCAGTGTCTTCAGTAATTATCCCATGAACAGCGCATTGCAAAATCTGTTGTACATAAACGCGAATCTGCTCTGCGCTTCCAGGTTCACACGCGTCATCAATTAACAGGCAGGTATCATTATCCTCAAACGCAGTGACCCTCTAACGCATCAAAACTACTTATAAAGAAAGATTTCTTTTTCTCCTGCTTTCTACTAGTAATATAATTATTTTATATTTTTCCTCCAAAAAAACGGATTTTTGGCTGGATTTGAGAACGCTTTTAAATAAAAGCCCTCGCTGGCTTGACCAGCAAAGGCTTTTGACGGTTGTTTGAAACATTCCGCAAACGATTAGATGGGGGATCTTGTCCTCCACAGGGAGAAGCTCAGTGAGGCTGGATTCCGAGGACTTGACACCCTTCAAGCCAAACTTTGCAAACTCAGGGTAGACATGCTGTAAAGGATTATAGCGGATTGAAGAACTGATTTCAAGCCGGCGGTATGGGAAAAACGGAAAGATTTACAGACGTATATACGATGGTGTATCTTGCGATAAGCGGCGCGGCATGTTATGATAAATGTACAATTCCAAACAGACCGCACAGCTTCCTCGGCGGAGACTTTGCGGCAGCAAATGAAAGTGGGGACAGAAGCATAAAACAAATCGTGGCTTTGCTGCTTGTGCTGGTGATGGCGTTTTCGCTTTGCGCCTGCGGCGGCAGCAGTTCAGGCGCCGCCGGCAGCGAAAAGGACAGTGCGGCCGCAGCCACCAGCGAGCCGGTCGCCGTTGACCAGGACGAGGAGGACTACAAGGCCGCCCTCGCGCTGATGGATGCGGGAAAGCTTGAGGACGCGATCGCCGCCTTCGAGGCCCTGGACGGATATCAGGACAGCGCGGACAAAATCAAGGAGTGCCGGGCCAAGCTCACGGAGGAGAAGTACAGCGAAGCCAGCGCGCTCATGGAGGAGGAGAAATATCCGGAGGCCGGCGTGATCTTCAAGGAGCTGGAGGACTACGAGGACAGCGCCGACAAGTTTGAAGCGTGCCGGGAAAAGGCCCCGTATGAACTTACGGAAGTGGGCGACATCATCATCTTCGGCAAATATGAGCAGGACGCCGATTGGGATAACGGCCCCGATCCTCTGGAGTGACGCGTTCTGGACAAGCAGGACGGCAAGCTGCTCATCATCACGGAGAAGCTCATTGACGAGCTGCCCTATCATGCCGTCTACTGGAAGCGCAGTCCCATCAACGGCTTTTTGAACGGCTCCTTCCTCAACAACTTCACGATGGAAGAGCGGGAGATGATCGTGAAGACCGTCGTAACGGCCGACCGCCATCCCGACGCGCCGGATGTGGACCAGGGCTCTGATGTGGAGCAGAAAGTGTTTCTGCTGAGTGTGGACGAGGCGAAGAAATACTTCGCGGAGGACAAGGATCGCGTCAGTGTACTGACGCCTTATACGATCTGGTTTGGGGATTTCAAGCTGGAACCCGGCACGGCCTATCCCTGGTGGCTGCGGACAGCCTACTGGAACGGCGGCAGCGGCGCTTCGATCGCGGCGGTCGATTCCAACGGCATGATTGTTGCGTATGCGCATCACCGCAACTGTGCCCTCCGCCCCGCCTGCTGGATCCAGGTCGCGGAAAGCTGAGATCCCGGACAGCAGCTGCCATAAACCAACATGCAGTCAAAAGAGGACCGTTTATCCGGTCCTCTTTTCGTATGCAAAAAACAGGTCGGGAGTTGTCCCGACCTGTCACAAGAGCGAATTCGCGCGAAATCAGTCGCACCACTTGGCGATCAGACCACAGGCGACGGCAGAGCCGACCATAATGCCCGGGATCGCGCCGGTTCCGCCGGAGACCGCGGTGACGCCGGCGCCGACAGTGCAGCCAATTGCGGTGGCGGCGACGGCCTTGCAGCCGTTCCAGAACTTCTTCCAGCCGCCCCTGCCGCCGGCGACCAGCTCCATCTCCTCTTCGGTGAGCTCACCGTCGTCCTTGAACTTGCGCACACGCTCGGCAACGACCTGGGCCGCATCAAGATCCAGATCCACACCCTGCTCGGCAAAGATCTTCACGATCTCTTCCGCATTCGCGGCATCCTGCAATGCACGGCGCACATCCTCGTTCTCCAGTACTTCGCCGATCTTCTCCAGCATTTCATCCGTGTAAGTCATGATTCATTCACCTTTTTATATTCGTTTCTTTTTGTTTTGTTCTCCCTGGAACGTTTTCATCTGTTTATACACACAAGCGAGGGGAGTGTTACAGCGTTTCGGGAAAAAACACATAATCCGCGAAAAGATTTTTTCCCCGGCGGACTGCAGAGCCTTTGCTGACCTCAGTGTATACCCTGGTTTGCCTTGTATCAAGAAAAGCTAAAAGTCAGGGGAAAACTTTTGAAAATTTTTGTTACCCTATTGTAATTTTTACACGGTTTGTGGTATAATGCTTCCAAGCTACAGCGTAGGCTTCCGTTTTTTACGCATTTTTTTGCGCGGGGAAGCCGCGCGGAGAGGCGGAGAAAGCATGAAGAAACTCAAAGATATTCTGGGCAGCGACACCTTTCAGAAGGTGATGATCGGCCTGTGCGTGATTGTGATGGGGATTTCCCTGGTGTCGATCATCCACTCGGCCCGGGCCATGATGGCCATTGACCGCGAGATCAGCGCGGCCAAAGCGGCGGCGGCCGCCGCAACGCCGACGCCGAAGCCGACGCCGGAGCCCACGCCCGTACCCACACCGACGCCCACCCCGAAGCCGGTACAGGAGGACTACACGCCCCCGGCTGACCTGGCCGAGCAGAAGGCGATCAACCCCCATGTCATCGCCATGATCGACATCCCCGGCACCGACACCCGCTATCCCATCCTGCTGCATCCCTCGGAGGACAACTATTATCTGGACATCACCATCGACGGGGAATACGGCTACCCCGGTTCCATCTACGTCAACTCCATGGAGGGCAGCAATTTCGACACCTTCAACACGGTGATCTACGGCCACAATATGCGCGACGGCAGCTACTTCGGCAACCTGAAGGAATACCACGACCGGGATTATCTGGACAGCCACCGGGAGATCGACATCTACACGCCTTCGGAAAAGCGGGTCTATGACATCTTCGGCGCCGTGCTCTATGACGACCGCTATATCACCCAGAGGTACAAGGACGACAACCCGGCCGACTGCGAGGCCTTCCTGGCCTCTCTGAATAACGGCAACGAGGAAAACATCCTTTTGGACGATATCCCTGTCAGCGCCGACAGCCATATCCTGACCCTCTCCACCTGCACCGGGGACGACACCACCCGTTTCCTGATCCTGGCGGTGGAGCGCACGCCGGAGGGCGCATCCCAGACCTGAACAGGAACCGACAATCAAAAAAACCGGAGCTCATACGAGCTCCGGTTTTTTGCGCTCCGGGCGGAACCTGGGAGGTTTTTGGGACAGGGGTTTTGTTAACATAACAGCAGTAGGGGAAATCAACCGGATGATAACTGTTACGGAGGGAGAATTATGAAAGACAACAACGGTGAAATCCTGATGGAGAAGAGCTGCGGGGCCGCGTCCCTGCTGATCGTGGGCCTGCTGCTGGGGCTGGTGTTCGTGCTGGTCTAAAGAAAGGCGCCGGCGGGGAAGGGGAGCGGCGCGACGGGGCAGGCAGCCTCCTCCTCAAAGCGGAAGACCCGCAGGTCGGCAAGCTGGTCGGAGCTCACGGCCAGGCAGACCCGGGGCGGCAGATCCAGGAGCAGATGCTCCGTCTCCGGGCCGCAGATGATCTCCGTGGGGGAGAAGAAGCCGGTCTGGTGCTGTTTAAAGAGGCTCTCCTTGCCGGTCCAGAGCCGGAGAAGGGTCTCCGCCTCGCGACCTTCCATATCGGCAAGCTCCGACTCGGCGGCGATGAGGCGCAGCAGCCGCCCGCAGAGATCCGGGTTGGCGCTGTGGCGTCGGCAGAAGAGGGGCAGGCTCTCCAGATCCACGCCCACCGGGGCGCGGGAGACGGCCACCGCCACCGCGTCCGCGGTGTGGGAGAGGGAGAATTCAAAGTCCGGGCAGAACCAGCGGCCCTCGGGCGTCTTCTCAAAGACCAGCACCGCCGGGTCCAGCCCCAGGGAGTGCCGGGCGGCGTATTCCAGCAGGTGCCAGACCAGATATCGCTGCCGCAGCAGAGAGGGGTTCCGGGTCTCCGCCAGCACCCGGTTCCGGGCGGGAGAGGCCACGGGACCGACCGCCAGCTCCGGCGGGATAGCCGCAGCGTACACGTCCAGCAGGGCCGGGATCGTATTCACCTGTGCCATGTCCTCACCTCCCGCGTTGAATGGCCCTATTATACCCCGCCGCCCGGTGCAGGGCAAGCAGAGAAAACGCGCTGTGCTTTTGCACAGCGCGTTTTTCGTGAACTTGGGTTCAGTGCTTGTGAGAGCTGCCTTTGTCGCCCACACCGAAGTGGAGCTCCTTCATGCCCTCCACCTCGTCGCAGATATCCTTCAGGGCGCAGACGGAGCAGTCCGTCGGCAGACCCTCAAAGATGTGGGTGAGGGTACCGGTCACGTCGGCGGACTTCTTGGCCAGTGCCTTGAAGGCGGCGTAGTCCGCGGCGGGATCGGTGAGGAAGATCACAGTGGCGTTGATGACGTTGGGGTTCTTCTTGTATTCGGTGATGTAGCTGTTGCCGAGTGCCTGGAAGCTGATGCCCTTGCGGACGGCCTCGCGGCTGACGCGGACCTGTTCACGGTAGCTCTCCGGGGAGATGCGGACCATGTAGCCCTGGGGGTAGACATGGTACTTGGCAAACTCAATATCCCGCAGGGTGCGGTAGACGGCCTCGTCGTCGTCATCCAGCACGCCGATGCGCAGCAGGACGATGCGGGCAAAGTCGCAGTCGCCCTTGATCTCTCTGAGATCCTTGCCGCAGAGGATGACCTGGTCCTTCTCCACCAGCTCGCCGCTGGAGGTGAAGAGCACGTAGTTTGCCGAGCCCTTGCCGGAGGCGCCCAGCTCATAGGCGGCGTCCTTCTGCAGCACCAGCTCGCTGGAATCGTTGCTGGTCCAGGCACCGCGGGGGTTGTAGTCCCAGACCTTTTTGGGAAGATTCTCGAACAGAGCCTTGGTTTCGCCGATCAGGGAATTGTAGAGCTCCATAGACTAGAATACCTGATCCACGTGCTTCTGGTCAAAGATCAGATTGACCTGCTTGTAGGCCCAGCCGAGAACCTTCTGATCCAGGTTCCAGAAGTAGACGACGAACAGAACGCCGACGACAACCAGCAGAACCGTGACGAGCGTTTTGATGAAATCGCAGATCTTGCACATATTTGCAATTTGCTCCTTTCCTGTAATGGCCGGGGCGGTTTACTTCTTTGCCAGGCCCTTCTGGCGGGCATACTCGGCAGCGCCGAGGGCGCCCATGAGCTGGGGGTCGGTCTTGAGGTTGATGACCTTGAGCTTCAGCACGTGCTCGATGGCCTCCTTCAGACCGTCGTTCTTGGCGCAGCCGCCGGTCAGGGTGATGGAGTCGGTGGCGCCGGCCTTCTTGGCCATGACAAAGCAGCGCTTGGCAACGGCCATCTCAATGCCCGCGGCGATCTCATCGGTGGCCTTGCCCTCACCCACCAGGGTGATGACCTCGGACTCGGCAAATACGGTGCACTGGGCGGTGATGGGGATCACGTTCTTGGCAGTCAGGGAGAGCTTGGAGAACTCGGGCAGGCTCAGCTCGAACGAGCGGGCCATGGCCTCGAAGAAACGGCCGGTACCGGCAGCGCACTTGTCGTTCATGGCGAAGTTCTTCACCGTGCCGTCGGTGTCAATGCTGATGCCCTTGACGTCCTGGCCACCGATGTCGATGATGGCCTTGACAGAGGGGTCCGTCACGTGCACGCCCATGGCGTGGCAGGAAATCTCGGAGATGTTCTCATCGGCAAAGGGAACCTTGTTGCGGCCGTAGCCGGTGCCGATCAGGTACTCCAGTTCCTTGCTGCTCTTCAGCCCCACCTTTTTGAGAACCTCGTCCATCGCCGCAATGGCGCTCTGCTCGGAATTGATCTTGCTCTTGATCGTCGTGTCGGCAACCATCTTGCCGTTCTCGTCCAGAATGACTGCCTTGGTGTAGGTCGATCCTACGTCACAACCGCCGAAGTATTTCATGTATCATTATCTCCTTAATTTAATTATGAAATTTTATCGCCGCGTAGCGGCATCCTCGTTGCATACAAAATCAAAGCCCAGCGCAGCGGGTTTGATTTTGAGAGGAAGAAGGAGCCTGCAGATATGGAGCTTTCGCGGCTCTATCGGAAACCGCGGAAGCGGAATGGAGCAGGCTTCTTCTGACTCACATGCAGACCTCGTCCTCGAACTCGACCAGGGAGGGATCGACGGGCTCGGCCTTCATGACGGTACGCATGTACTCGTTGACCTTGTCGCGCATGCTGCGGCGGGAAACGGTACGCGGATCCATCAGGTCGTGCTCGATCCAGATCAGGTCGTAGCCGCGGGCGCGGCCCTGCTCGTCCAGGATGCCCTGCACGGTGGCCATGTTCTTGCAGGCCACGTTCTGGTACATGATGACCAGCTTGGCGTTCCAGGCCTCGCACTGGGCCCAGCACTCGTCGACCACGTTCTGGTAGCCGCCGTTGGTGTGACGGCGCATAACCATACGCTCGTACAGACGGGCCAGGTCACGCAGCGCCTCTTCCTTGTCCTCGGTCTCCAGGTGCTTGGTGAAGTTCAGGGACTCCATCTCCACCAGCACGTCGATGCCCCAGCAGTTGGCCAGCCAGTTGGAGAAGTTGGCGTAGTAGTGGGCCGGGCAGGACCAGACGATGGCGCGGAACTTCATCTTGCGCTCGGGCCAGGCGGTCTCGCCGTTCTCGTAGGCCTTCATGAGCATCTTGTCGACCTTCTGCATGGAGGGGAGAACGCGCGGGTCGATGCCGCCGTCCATCTCGTAGTTCCACTTGCGGAACAGCTCGTAGCTGGGGCCGATGAGCTGCGGGCGGGAGGACTTGTTGATCTCCCACTTGTTCAGCTCCAGGTCGGTCTCCTGGTTGAAGCGCTTCATGCAGGTGAAGTAAGCGTCCCAGGACCACTTGGCACCGGTCTTTTCCTCGATCCACTTGATGCAGGCCTTGATATCCTCGGCGCCCATCTGCACGGTCTCCTCATCCAGGTAGCGGACGGGGAAGCAGAGGTGGAACACGGGGATGTTGGGGAAGCGGCGGGAGAAGTAGGAGGAGGCCATGGTGGAGCCGTCGCAGGGCATGGAGCTGGAGATGAAGCCGGAGCCCATGTCGGGCAGGGCGTCGATGACCAGCGCGCCGCACTCGGAAGACGGCACGGGGCAGGTGTCGGCGGGCAGACCGTAGGATTCCACCGCGTCGATATAGGGGATGCAGACCAGCTGGTCGATCTCGGAGACCAGGAACATGGGCAGCAGCTGGTGCGGGATGCCGCACAGGTCGGGGAAGCCGGCCATGATCTGGCCCATGGTCATCTCGTCGAAGGTGACCATCATGCGGTTGAGCTCGTCGCTGTTGCCGTTCTTGCGGTCGGCTTTGCTCAGAAGCACCAGGTTCTCCGCCACATAGCGGAAGATCTGATAGGTCAGCTCGTGGCTCATCTTCAGGTTGGAGCCGCGCAGACCCAGGATGTTCTTATCCATGAAGCCGTGGCAGCAGAAGTAGGAGATCATCCAGCGATACCACAGCGCGCTGTTCATGGCGGGGATCAGGTCCTTGGAGAAGGTGCCGAGCAGCATGCCCCACAGACGGGCCCACTCCCAGAAGTCGTAGGCGGTGTCCTTGACGCCGCGCCACTCGCGACGGACGGTGGCCATGGCGCCCTTGCGGTAGAGACGGCCGAGGCTTCTCTCACCGTTGACGACGCGGTCCCACTTCTCACTGTTGTCCAAGGCCATGAAGTCCTTGTATTCGCCCTTGACGCGCTCCCAGTCGGCCTTGCAGTCATTGACGCGGTCCTGGCCGAACTTCTGCCAGTCGGTGGCTTTCAGCAGGTCCCACGCGATGGCGCCGACTTCGGCGAGGTTCGCGCCCTGCTTCTTCCAGTCCATATTGTCTTTGGCTTTCCAGAACTTCGGATTCGGGTAAACCAGTTTCTCCTTTTTAGCCATTCTTTTCTGCCTCCTTGTGGATACGTTTGATCTCAAGCGATTCGACGAAGGCCTGAACACGGGTTCTCAGCTGACCGGAGTTGCCGTTGTTGTACAGACGGTCGATGGACAGAACGGGCCAGCCGTACTCATCGTGCATGATGTGGGAGACCAGCGCACGCTCGAAGCCCCAGTAATCGCAGTACTTCATCTGCTCGTAGATGATGCCTTCGGCCTTGAACTCCTTGGCCAGCCGGTCCGCGGTCTCGCGGCGCTGCAGCACCTTTTCGTCGGCGATGTAGCGGGCGCACTCGGAGTGCTGCATGACGTGCAGGCAGATCTGCGGCAGAGCGGGCTCATCGTCCTTGAGCTCGATGACCTCGCGGCCGGGGGTGGAGCCGAAGCAGTAGCGGTCGGAGACCACCAGGGCGCCGCAACCTTCGATGAGCTTGGTGAGGCGGTGGTCGTCGATCTCGGAGCCGACGATGGCCACTCTGGCCCGGTAGGGGTTGACCTTGTCGGGTTTGCGCTTTCTCAGTTCCTCCAGCGTCTCGCGCAGGTAGGGCAGAATCAGGCGCTTGGGACACGTATAGGAGACCAGGTTGAGCACGTGGAACTCATAACCGGTGATGACGGGGTTGTCCGCCTTGCGCATCTCGGAGATCTCGGAGAAGATCCGGCAGACCTCGTTGTGCTCCTCAACGGCCTTGCGGATGGCCTCGTCGGAGGTGTCGACGCCGAACTTCTCGGTCAGCTGATCCAGGACGTGGATGCGCATCTGCTTGACATAGGAATCCAGCGTATAGTCGGTGACCTTGAAGGGGATGTCGCAGTGGGTCACGAAGAAGTTGGGCTTCTCGTTGACCCGGAGGATCTCGAAGTGCTCCATGGCGCGGTTCATCATGGAGCAGGCGTCCACGCCGATCATGGCGTCCAGGAACTGATAGCCGCCTTCGATGCCTCTCTCCACCAGAGCACGGGCGTACTCACAGGTGTAGTTGGACATGTAGTAGGTGGCGATGTCGATGGAGCCGGTGTTGGGGGCGCGCAGTCTCACGGAGAAGCAGTTGCCGACGTTGAGCAGGGCTTCGGGGACATGGTAGCAGGTGTAGCCGAGGGCGAGGTCGCCTTCGGCCTGAGCCTGTTTGACCAGCTCATTGTCCGCGTTCTCAAGCAGGTTTTCAAAGAAGATAAGATGCTTAAGATCTTTCAAATGTTACACCTCTTTTACAGAATTTCTATGTTTTGGAGTGCTTCCTTCACTCCCTTGAGCATGGCGGAATCCGCAGGCAGCTCGAGTACGCTCTTGCCCATGATGTCGTTGGCGGCAAAGGCGCTGTCCGCGGGGATGTAGGAGAGAATGTCGACGCCGGGAGTCTTGAACATGTCCACCAGCTCGGGATTGGTGACACGGTTGACGATGACGCCGATGCGGTCGTATGCGATCAGCTCGTCGGCCACCTGCTTGATGGTGCCGATGACCTGCCCGCCCTTCTTGCTTTGGTCGGTGATCAGAATCAAATGCGTGACCTGGTCCATGACGCGGCGCTGGATCTGCTCGATACCGGCCTCACCGTCGATGACCACATAGTCAAAGCTGTTGGCCAGAATGCCGATGACCTCCTTGAGGTAGGAGTTGACCTTGCAGTAGCAACCGGAGCTCTCCGGCCGGCCGATGGCGAGAAAGGCAAAGCCGGGCATCTCCACCAGCGCGTCGAAGATGCGGAAGCGCGCCTCACTCAGCAGCTCAAGAGCCTCCCGGGTATCGCCGTTTTCCACGCTGTCGACAATGGACATGCGGATGTCGTCCAGCGTCAGCTTCACGTCCACACCCAGTGCCACGGACAGCCCCACGGCGGGGTCGGCGTCGATGGCCAGGATTTTCTTATCCGGATAGCGCTCAACCAGAAGCCTGACTATCGACGCGCAGATGGACGTTTTCCCGACGCCGCCCTTGCCTGCCACGGTGATAATCTTGGCCTTATTTCCCATATGCGTTCCCCCAGTCTGAAAATGTGCATAGCTGCACTACCTTAATATCGTCAGTATTCTAACACAGTCCCGGGAATTATGCAAGATAAACACTTTAAAAAGAACGGATTTGAAATTTTTTGGGCATTTCGTTATGTAAAGTGCTCAAAAATGTTTTTACACTAGGGGAGAAAAAGTCAAAAAAAGATCCGGCGCTTTTCCCCTGAAGGGAGCAGCGCCGGGAGTGTTCAGCGGTTGAGCAGCCAGACCCCCAGATTGAGGTAGGCCGCGAAGGTGAGCCAGGCCAGATACGGCAGCAGCAGCTTGCCCGCCCGGGGCGTGATGGCGCCGAAGAGCAGCGCCGCAATCCCCACCAGGGCCCACAGCAGGAGCAGCAGCAGAAAGGCCGCGAGCCACGCCTGCACCGTGAAAAACAGGATGGGCCAGAGAAAGTTTGCCGCGAGACTGAGCCCGTAGACGGTCAGCGCCCGATCCCGCCGCCGGTCGGAAACGCCGGAGACCCACACCAGATACGAGGCCAGGCCCATGCTCAGATACAGCAGGGTCCAGACCACCGGGAAGAGCCAGGCAGGCGGGCTCAGCGGCGGCTGCCTGAGTGAAGCGAAGGCCCGCATCCCGTCTCTTGTCAGAAAAGCGGAAAAGCCGCCCACCGCCAGCGGCAGGGCCAGGGCGAGAAGAAGCGGCTTCCATTTGATTTTTGGCTTCATAGACATACCCCCCGCTTTCAGGATATGAGAGCGGGGGGGCGGTTTATACAGCAGCAGGAATTCAAAACTGGAAATAAATGAAGGGACTCTGGCCGGTGTAGCCCAGGGCCAGGGTGAGACCCAGGAAGGTGAAAAACAGCGTCAGCCCGCGCACGGTGCCGAGATCGGCCAGGGGATAAAAGCCCTCCGGCGCCGAGCCGCTCTTCCGGCTGCGGAGGCAGGCGGCGAGACTGGCAAGCCCCACCAGGGCAAGCGCCGCCACCGCCCAGAAGGCGATGTGGGTCACGCCCGGACGCATGGTGAAAATGCCGGCGATCATTCCGGCGGCCGTGCCGATGGAGTTGGAGCGGAAGACCACCAAACAGAGGGAGACGAAGGTGAAGGTCAGAAACACGGACAGAGCTGTGCCCAGGGGGGCGGACTTGCCGGTACCGCGGCTCCTGCGCCATTTGCTCCAAGCCTTGTGGAGGCAGAGGGCGACCCCGTGCAGCGCGCCCCAGGTGACAAAGGTCCAGGCGGCGCCGTGCCACAGACCGCCGATGGTCATGGTGAGAAAGAGGTTAAGGTAGGTGCGCACCGTACCCTTCCGGTTGCCGCCCAGAGGGATGTAGAGATACTCCTGCAGCCAGGTGCCGAGACTGATGTGCCAGCGCTTCCAGAACTCGCTGACGTTGCGGGAGAGATAGGGCAGGTTGAAGTTGCGGGCCAGGTCGTAGCCCAGGATCTTTGCGCAGCCCACGGCCATGTCGGAATAGCCCGAGAAGTCGCAGTAGATCTGGATGGCGTAGGCGTAGGCCGCCAGCAGCAGCGTCAGCCCGCTGTAAGCTGCAGGGGCCTGGTGCACCGCGTCGACGAAGACGGAGAGATTGTCCGCCAGGACGACCTTTTTGAAAAGGCCGAAGGCGAAGATCTGCACGCCGGGTGCAAGCGTTTGCAGCGAGATGTTCCGCTCCTCGTGCAGCTGGGGGATGAAGTCCCCCGCTTTGACGATGGGCCCCGCCACCAGCTGGGGGAAGAACGCGATGTACAGCGCCGTGTTGACAAAATCGCGCTCCGGCTCGATGCGGCCCCGGGAGACGTCGATGGTGTAGCTGAGAGACTGGAAGGTGTAAAAGGAGATGCCCACCGGCAGGAGAATGTTCAGCGCGCCGGCGCGGGCGATGCCGAAGGCCTGACAGAAGGAGTCCACAAAAAAGTTGAAGTACTTGAACACGCCCAGCACCAGCAGTGGGAAGACCACGCCCAGCGTGAGCACCGCCTTCCGCCGGGGGAGCGCCATATGCAGGGCGCAGAAGTGGGCCACCAGGGTCAGCCCCAGCATCAGAAAGCAGCACTTCCAGTTCCACCAGCCGTAGAACACATAGCTTGCCAGCAGCAGAAGTACGTGGCGGATGCGCATGCGGCGCTGCTGTTCCATGCGGCGGAAAGGGGCGGCGCCGGTCAGCGCCATGACCGCGCAGACCAGGGGGAAAAAGATCAGAAAGGTCCGGCTGTTAAACTGCATGCGCTCAGCCCTCCCATTCCCGGATGGCGGCGTACAGCGCCTCCGCCATCAGCCGATGACCGACCCGGTTGAGATGCCCCCGGGCCGGGGCGGTGTTGGAAAACCCGCTGGGCAGCAGGTGCTGCTCGTTGTAGCAGTCGAAGTAGACCTCCGTCAGGTCGAGGAAGGCCACGCCCTTTTCGGCGCAGAGCTGCTGGAAAAGGGCCAGCTGTTCGGGCTTCGTCCGGGTGTAGAGACTGCCGTCGGGGGCGATGCCCACGCCGGGGTTGAAGACGATCACCGCCTTGACGCCGTGGGCCGCGCTCTCCCGGGCGAGCTTGTCCACCAGCGCCTCCAGGGCGCGGTCGTATTCGCCGGGGGCGGGCGCCTCCGCAGGGGCGGGATCTGTGATATCGCCGAAGCTCGCGGCGCCGCGGAAATAGTTGTTGTAGACCAGACGCAGAAAGGGCAGCTTCTGCAGCAGGCGGACCACGCCGCCGCTGCGGGAGGGAATGTCCGCCAGTGTGCCGCTCACAACGGCGTCCATGTCCCTGGGGCTGAAGTCCAGGGTCATGGTCTCCAGCAGGACGTACTGGCCGGGGGCGTAAGTGTCCAGCGCCGCGTCCAGGTGCTTGACGCAGTAGAGCAGCGTGTGGCCGGCGGTGCCGATGTTGTAGACGGTTTTTTCCCCGGCAAAGAGCCGGTTTAACTGCGCGGCGGCGTTATCCTCCTGCGCCACGTTGAAGCCCTCCATGTGGGACGAGCCCATCAGCAGGATGTCAATGGGATCCCCGGGGGCGTAGTCAAACAGGTTGTTGAAGCCGTCGCTGTTGGTGCGGCCCAGGGCGAAGCCCTCGGTGCCCCGGCTGTAAAAGCGGCCTGGCTCCCACTTGTACTCGGTGGCGCCGGTGGGGTTTACGTCGTGCACCGGCACGTTGTAGTACAGCAGACAGAAAAAACACAGCAGCGCAAAGGCGAGCAGACCCGCGAGCGCGGCCTTGCCCAGCCAGAGAAAAAAGCGTCTTGTCATACCAAACTTCCTAAATCTTCAATCAGTGCAGGGAGCAGAAGAGCCGGCAGCGGCCCCAGTCCCCCTCGCGCACCGCGCGTTCCAGCATACGAAAATCCGGGCGGGCGGTGGAAAAAGCGGAGAAGTCCCGCAGCAGCAGGTCCCGCTGCAGGGCAAACGCGGCGCGTCCCACCTCGTCGCCCAGCGCCTCGGTGCGCCGGAAGGTGAGCAGCAGCATGTTCAGCAGATACTCGTAATAGGTCTGATCGTCCTCAAAGCCGAGGCGGCGCCGGTCCTCCCGCAGGGCCAGGGTGATCCACAGGGAGTCCAGACTCTTGGGATTGCCGTGGCTGGAGCGCACGATGCCCTGGGGGTTCTGGCGATAGCGCACGGTTTCCCGGGCAAGACCGCAGGCGACAAGGCCCTGCCGCTCCAGTCTGGGATAGAGGATCTGGGCCTGGAGGCTGTCCTCAAAGAGATAGCCCTCGGGAAAACAGAGATCCCGGAAGAGCTCCGCGCTGATGAGCTTGCCCCAGGCGTAGCCGTAACAGTCGGCGTGGGGATCGACGATGCCGTCCTTGTGCGGGCGGAGACCTTGGACGCGGCCCTCGGGGTCCATGAGGGCAAAGGCGCCCTCCACCAGAGAGGCCCCGTGGGTATGGGCGGAGGCCATCAGCGCCTCCAGCGCGCCGGGGGCGAGCAGATCGTCCGAGTCCAGGAAAAACAGCCAGGGGGCAGTGGAAACGTCCAGCCCCGCGTTGCGGGCCCCGGCCAGGCCCCGGTTTTTCTGATGGATCACCGTCAGCCGGGGATCGGGGCAGGCGTCCAGCATAGCGCCGGAGGAATCCGTGGACCCGTCGTCCACGGCGATGACGCGGAAGGGGAAGCTCGTCTCCTGGGAGAGGATCGAGTCGAGCGAGGCGTCCAGATAGCGCTCCACATTGTAGACCGGCAGCACGATCTCCAGCTCCGCCTCCGTGCCGCGGCCGAAGCCCTCGGCGCGTGCGGTGAGACAGGAACTGCGGGGGTCGGGGCGCAGACGCTCCAGATAGCTGCGCGCCTGCTCCGGGTCGGGCAGGGCGGCGCGGTCGCCGGAAAAGGGGGCCAGCAGTCCCGTGACGGCGCTGCCCAGCCCCAGCTTTTTGACGGCCTTGGCGGCAAAGCTCATGGCGCACCCTCCGCTGACGGCGCAGGGGCGTCCGCTTCGCCGATCTGTCTGGCGGGCACGCCGGCAATGTGGATGCCGGGTTCGAGGAAGCTCCGCGTGACGACGGCCCCGGCACCGACGGTGATGGAATCGGCCAGGGTGATGCCCCCCAGCAGTGTGCAGCCGATGCCGAGCGTCACATGGTCCCCAACGGTGGGGGCCAGGTCCGCGGCGGTATCGTCTCCGATGACGCTGACATTCGGCATGATGCGGCAGTATTCCCCCACGGTCACATTCCCGTTCATGCACACAGGGAACAGATGGAAGATCTGCAGCCCCTTGCCGCAGGTGTTGAGCGGGATGTGCAGGGCGTGGCGGTTCTGCAGGCGCATCAGCCGCGCCTCATACAGGGCGGCCAGTACCCGGTGTCCGGTGTTGCGGTAATACTCCGTCTTGCGCAGCAGCACCGTGTGCCGCCGCAGGATGGCCCCCTCGCTGATCTGCAGCAGATAGGGGATCACGCGCCGGGGGGAGAGGGGATAGCGCGCGCACTCGATGGCGAGGGTCTCCCTCAGCTGCGCGCGGGTCTTGATTTTTCTGTCTTCACTGAGCATTGGATTGCCTCCCGAAAAGACTCAGCCGGCGGCGCCGCGGAGCGTGCGGCGCAGGGCGGCAAGCAGGGTTTGCAGGCTCTCGTTTTTGAGGAGAAGGCCCGCCAGCAGATAGACCGCCGCGCCGAGGATCACCTGAAGCAGCAGCTTCGGCAGCAGGGGCAGGGGGAGCAGCCCGAAGGCGTAGACCGCTGCCGCCATGACGACGGCAGCCAGCGCGGATTTCCAGATATCCCCGAGCTGTTGGGCCATGCCGTAGCCCAGCAGCTTTTTGATGGGCAGCAGGGTGACAAAGGCGTCGAGCCAGGCGGAGAGCACAAAGCCCGCGGCGATGGCCGTGACGGAGTGAAAGCCCAGCACGCTCACAGCAAGGACGATCAGCATCAGCACCCGGCGCAGCACTTCCTGCCTTGCGTAGAGGTCGCTGCGGCCAAGGGCCTTGACGGCGATGAGGTTGGTGCTGGTCAGGGGCACCTGGGCCTCCCCGATGCTCAGGAGCACCACAAAGGGCACCGCCGGCAGCCAGGTATCCGTCAGCAGCAGGCGCACCATGGGCTCGGCCACGGCGGCCATGCCCAGCATGACCGGGAAAATGAGAAAGGCGCCCAGCCGCTTGGTGCGGCGGAACATGCCCAGCAGCTGCCCGGGATCGTCCTGGATGCGGGAGAGCACCGGGAACATCACCGACTGCACTGCCGCGTCCAGGTTGAGGGAGACGGTGCTGGCAAAGGTCTGGCCCCGGTTGTAGTAGCCCAGATCGGCGGTGGAAAAGCGTTTGCCGATGATGAGCGGGCGGATGTCGTTGTAGAGCGTGGTGATGATGGAGGCCGCCAGCATCTTCAGGCCGAAGCCGTAGAGCCGCTTTGCGCTGTCCAGGGAGAAGCCGCCCCGGGGGATCCAGCGCATGACCGCCAGCATGATCAGACAGCAGGCGGCCACCTGGGCAAAGTAATAGGCCACCATGGCCCAGAGCCCGAAGCCCCGGTAGGCCAGCAGCACGCCCAGCGCGCCGGCGACCAGCGTTGCCCCCAGGTTGCAGAACATCATCTCGCGAAAGCGCATCTCCCGCTGCAGCCGCGCCACCTGGATCGAGTTGAAGGCGCTGAAAAACAGGGAGAAGGCGTAGATCCGCAGTGGCTTTCCTATCCCGGGGCTGTTGAAAAAGGCGGCCACCAGGGGGGAAAAGGGCTGCATCAGCACGACGATCACGGTGGCCAGGAGCAGGGTGATGAGAAACACCGTGGAGTAATCCCGGCTGTCCACCTCCCGGCTTTGCACCAGGGCGGTGCTGAGCCCGCCCTCGATGAAGGTCATGGCGAGGTTTGCAAACACGGTCAGAATCACCACCTGGCCGAAGATCTCCGGCGCCAGGAGGCGGGCCAGCAGGATGCTGATGACGAATCCGATCCCCTTGACCGCAAAGCGCTCTGTGAACTTGTAGATCAGGGATTTGACGATTTTGGCCTTGTCCATGAAAACCTCTCAGAAACAGCTTCAGCCCGCGGCGTAGACGCGGATGCAAAAGAAGATCAGCGCCCGCCACTTCCGACAGCGCAGAAGAGAAAGGGCGATGCGGTTGAGCCGCCGCCGCAGGCCGGAGACGGCGTTTTGCCCCGGTAGGGGCGGCGCGGGACGATAGCCAGCAGCCAGCTGCTCTGCCCAGAAAGGATCGGCCAGGACGCTCTCCATGGCGGCCCGGGCGGAGTCAGGCGTAGAGCAGTAGCGGCAGATGCGCTTGAGCTCGATGACCAGATCGTCCAGCTGGCGGTTGCGCAGCCGGTCCAGATCCTCCGGCAGCAGCAGGGCACAGCGGTCCAGACTCTGCTGCACATAGCGGTCAACGGTGCTGTCGGCCCGGTAGCCGTCGTAGGAGACAGAGTGGGTGATGCTGCTGTCGTTGACCCGGTAGATGTAGAGCTCATCGGGCAGGAAGAAGAAGCTGCGGGCATTTTCCCAGATCTCGGTGGACTGGAGCTGATCCTCCCCGCGGCTGACGGCGAAGTAGGGGGAGAAATCCCGTCCGTCAAAGCAGGAGGCCTTGACGCACTTGCGGCAGAGGGAGTTGAAGGAGCTGTCGTTGAGCAGAATGTTGAGGATCTGGCGCTTGTCGGTGTAGACCCGCCCGCAGATCTCGGGCGGGCAGACGATGTGCTCCACGCCGCCCGGGCGGTTCCAGCGGATGCCATAGACCACGCAGTCGGCCCCGCTCTCCCGGATCGCTTTTTCGAGCGTCTCCAGGGTGTTCGATACGATGGAATCATCCGAATCCAGAAAGATGCAGTAATCCCCCGTAAAGCGCTCGACGGCGTAGCGCCGGGCGGAGATGAGGCCGCCGTTGGGCTTGTGAAAGACCTTCACCCTGGCGTCCTTTGCGGCATAGTCGTCGCACATGCGGCCGCTTTCATCGGTGGAGCCGTCGTCCACCAGCAGCAGTTCAAAATTGGGATAGCTCTGTCCCAGCACCGAATCCACACACTCGGCCAGATAGGGCGCCACATTGTATACGGGGACAAGCACACTGAAGAATAATTCGGACATGATCACAGCCTCTTGCGGTAGTCGTTCCAGCTATCCAGCACCTGACGGTTGAGCAGCACGATGCCGTTGTTGAAATCATTGATAAACTGAAGGGGCTCCATGGACGGTTCACATCTTTCCCAGATCGATCATGTCGCCCAAAATCCGATCGTATTCGGGGGGCTCAAAGATCTCCAGTCCGGAGGCGTCATAGAGCGTGAGCTCTCCCAGGTAGAGCTGGCCCTCCACATAGTACCAGTCCACCCGCAGGTGGACGCAGTCAGCGGCAAGCACGGAGGAGAGACGGAGCATCTCCGGGAGGAAAACAGGCTTTTCATCCGGCGTCTCGGACAGGGGCAGATCCTGCGTCAGGGGGAGCCGGTTCCAGTCCGTATCGTAAAAATCCTGGGTGTGGTAGCCGAAGCGCCCCTTGTGAACCTGGATCAGCCGCGGCACGCCGTGGAAGCACATGACCTTGTAATCCCAGAGGTCGCCGCTCGCGCCCGCCATATACTTTTCCGCCATGATGCGAGGCTTGACGTCCTTGTAAGGCCACTCCCGCTTGGAATAGTAGTAGTTGTTTTTCAGGTGCTTTGAGAGCTTGGCGATGGCCGCGCCCCGGTCCAGCTTGGACTTGTCCGGGCAGATGACGTGCCCGCCGCAGTCGTGGGTGCATTTGAGCACAAAGGCGTCCGGCAGAGCGTCAAAGTCGATCTCCTCCACGCTGTCCCAGGGGCCGCCCACCAGGGGAATCAGATACTGGTCCCCGATGATGCCCGCCGCGTAATCCCGCACCGCGTATTTGTCCACCATGGTGGTGTAGACGCTCTTGCGGTCGTGCAGCTTGAGATACTGCAGCTTTTCGTTATACGTTCTGGGATTCTCCAGATTCAGCGGGTAGCCGAGAGAGTAGCGGAAGATATATTTCAAAAAGCGTTCGTCGGACATGCTGTCAAACCAGCCCCGGCTGGCCATATAGAAAAACCACCCGTGGGGTTTGCTGAGATAGTAGCGGAGACCTTCAAGCGTCATAGGGCCGTCCCCTCTCTTTCCAATAGCGTTTCGATATACTCCTCCCACTGCCGGAAGACCGCCTCCGGCCGGAAGCGCTCCGCCGTCTGCCGGGCCTTTTGCCCCAGCGCCGCGCGCATTTCTTCGTTTTCCAAAAGCGTTTGCATGGCGGCCGTCAGGGCATTTTCATCCCCCACGGGGACCAGCAGCCCGCTGACGCCGTTTTCGATGACCTCCGCCGGGCCGCCGCAGGGACAGTCGGTCGCAATGCAGGCCAGACCCAGGGCCATGGCCTCGAGCAGGGCGTTGGGCATTCCCTCGTAGTCCGAGGAGAGGACGAAGAGTCTGGCTGCCCGGATATCCCGGGCCACGTCCTCGCTGACGCCGGGCAGCAGCACCCGCCCCTCCAAATGGAGCTCGGACACCAGCGCCTCCAGCTCCCCGCGCAGCGGGCCCTCACCGTAGATCACAAGCCGGTCCTCCGTCTCGCCCAGGGCGGCAAAGGCGCGGATCAGCAGGGCGTGGTTTTTCTGCCGGTTGAGCCGGCCCACGGCGACGATATCGCGGCGCTCATCCGCTGGGGCCCCGTCAAAAAAGGCGGGGGAGACCTGGTTCATGATGACGGTGGATTTCTCCCGCAGCGCCTCCGGAAACCAGCGCTGCGCCTCATGGGTCTGGAAAACGCAGCCGTCGGCCAGGGGCAGGATGTGCTTTCCCACAAAGCCGAAAACCCGCCCGGCGTACTCCCTGTCAGGGTCGTTTCGCACGGAGATCACGGTCTTGACCGGCAGACCCCGGGCGGCCAGCACCGCGCGGAAGTTGGGCTCGGCCATGAAAGAGATCAGCGCCGCGGGCCGGTACGAAAGCAGCAGCTTTCTGAGGGCGCGGATGCGGCTGAGATTGCGCCTGACGGCGTTCTGCCGCAGCTGCTCACCTTCCAGGGAGACACGCTCCACCCCCGGCGGGACGGGAAACTCGTCCTCCGCGGTAAAGCTCGTCACCAGCACACACCGCCAGCCGGCGGCGGCAAAGCGCTCCGAAAGCTGGAGCATCACCCGCTCGGCCCCGCCGTGGCGGATGGAGTTGATATAAAACATCAGGGTCCTGTTTTCCATGGGAGGACCCCCTTTCGTATTATCGGTTCCGGCGCGCCTCGCGGTCGAGACGCAGATACAGCTCACTGAGCTTCCGGGCAGAGCCCTGCACGTCAAAGCCCGCGCGGACGATATCCGCCCGCACGTCCAGCCGCGGATGGTCCCGCAGGATCTCGTCGGCCCAGACCGCGGGATCGCCCAGGGGCAGATAGTGTACCAGGGGCGAGAGATCCACGTCCCGGGTGATGGGGTCGGAAAGGAAGCAGGGCAGCCCCGCTGCCTGGGCCTCCACCGCCGTCACAGGCAGCCCCTCCCAGAGAGAGGGGAGCACAAAGCGGTCCATGGCGCCCAGAAGCTCCGGCACGTCGTCGCGGTTGCCGGTCATCAGCACGTCCTCCGCGATGCCCAGCTCCACGGCCTGCCGCGCCGTCTTCTCCTGCAGGGGCCCGTCGCCCACCAGAAGGAGGGCGGAGGCGGGCTGCCGCTCATGGATCTTTTGAAAAACCTCCAGCAGAAAGCGATGGTTTTTGACCTCCATGAAGCGGCCCACATGGCCGATCACCATCCGGCCCTCCAGCCCCAGCTCCCGCCGCAGGACGCGGCGCTTTTCGGGATCGGGGGCGTAACGGCGCAGATCCACGGCGTTGGGCAGCAGGACAAAGCGTTCGCTCTGGCAGGCCTTTTTGCCGAAGAGCCACTCGCCCGCCTCCGAGGAGCAGGCCATCAGCACGTCCGCCTGATGGCGCAGGGGCTTTTGCAGCACCTCCTTGACCGCGGCGCTGACGCCGGAGCCGTTGGAGGTGGAGTGGCTGTGGATGATGGTCATGACGCCGTGGGCCTTTGCCACCGGCAGGTACAGGGAGGCGTAGCTGCGCACGTGGGAGTGCAGCACGGTGTATTCGGGGTGCGTGTAGAAGAAGTTGTTCCAGTCCCGCCGGATCTCCCCGGCGTTGGTGCCGCGGAAGGGGGAGAGGGCGTAGATGCGGCCGCCCAGTTCTTCCACCTGGGGGGCAAAGTAGGTCTCGTCCGGGTGGTCGAGGATGAAGTCAAACTGGATCTTGTCCCGGTCCATGCTGCGGTAGAGATTGAGCATCATGGTCTGGGAGCCGCCCACGTTGAGACTGCCGATCATCTGCAGCACGCGGATCATGGCTCAGCCTCCCGGATGCGGAGCTCCGTCTCCCGCTTCTGGGTGACCACGGAGTTTGCGGGGATCTCGCCGCGGACGACGCAGCCGGCGCCGATGACGCAGTTGTCCCCGATGACGGTGCCCCGGAGGATGACGGTGTTGGCGCCGATCCAGACGTTGCTGCCGATGACGACCGGCGCGGTCTTGAACTGCATGGCTTTGATGCCGCCTGCGGCCCGGTAGTCGTGGTCATGATCATAGATCTGCACGTTGGGGGAGAGCATGATGTCGTCCCCCAGGGTGATGGATTCACGGCAGACGAGGAAGTTGTTGGAGTTGAGGGAGACGTTTTTTCCGAGTTTGCACACGGCGCCCCGGCGCACCCGGAGCTTGGCGCCGTCGCGCATCTTGAAGCCCGGACCGATGGAGAGCGCCGCGCCGCGCTCCACGGTGATCTCGGAGCGGGGCGAGACCTGACAGAGGGCGGGGCCGCGGAAGCGCCCGCCGTGGGCCAGCTTCAAAAGCCCCATCTTCACGGCGCCCGTGGGGATCACGGCCAGCGCCCGCAGGTACTTGTTCATTTCTCCGCCTCCTCCACATAGCGCGCTATGACCTTTTCCCGGTCAAATTCCCGTGCGGCTTTCTCGTGCCCGCGCAGGCCCATGGCCTGGCGCTCCGCGGAGGAGAGAGCCAGAAAGCGCTCGACGCGGTCGATAAGCGCCTCCGTATCCCCCACGGGGTAGAGGTATCCGGTGACGTCGTCCTCGATGACCTCGCGGGAGCCGTTGATGTTTGATGCGATGCAGGCTCTGCCCGTGGCGGCGGATTCCAGCAGCACGTTCGGCACGCCCTCCCCGCCAAGGGAGGGGAGCACCGTGCAGTGGCAGTGCCGGATCCAGTCGTCGATATCGTCGCGAAAGCCCAGGTATTCCACGATCCCGGCCTCGGTGTATTCCTTCATGACCGGCTCCAGCGCGGCCTCCTCGATAAAGCCCGCCAGATAAAAACGGGTATCGGGGTGCCGGGCGCGGATCGCCTTTGCGCATTGGAGATACTGGTCGATGCCCTTGACGGCCATGATCCGCCCGATGTAGAGGAAGCGGATCTCCCCGTCGTCGGGCATGGGGGCGAGGGCGTGCTGCTCCAGGTTGACCCCGGAGCCGGGGAGCATATCCCAGTTGTCCTTCACCATGCCGTGGCGGATGAAGTAGTCTCTGTCGCCGGTGTTCTGAAAGAAGACCTTGCTGCACTTGCGGATGGAGATCCGATAGAGCTCCCGCACCAGGCGGGAGAGCAGGTTCTCCTTGAGAAAGGTGGCGCCGGTGCCGGTGATGTTGCAGATCTGCCGGTAGCCCAGGGCGTTGGAGGCCAGGGTCCCATAGATGTTGGGCTTGATGGTGTAGCTGAAAATCACGTCCGGGTCCACCGCGCGCATAATGCGCCGGTACTGGCGCAGCAGCCGCAGATCCTCCAGCGGGTCCATGCCCCGGCGGGACATGGGCGTCTCGATGATCTCACAGCCCAGGTCCTTGAAGTAGACGTTCTGTTCCATGGCGGGCATGGAGAGCACCACCCGGTGCCCCCGCTCCAGCAGGCGGGCGACCAGCTCCCGGCGGAAATTATAGAGCGTGATAAAGTGGTTGGAAAGAAAGAGAACGGTTTTAGTTTCTGCCATGGGCAAGATACTCCTCCACCTCGCGTTTGAGGCCGATTTCAAAGGGCTCCGGCTCGTAGCCGAAGTCCCGGGCGGCGGTGTCGTGGGAAAAGCTGCGGTCCTCGCCCAGGCGCAGCACCTTCTCCACCAGATCCTTTCTGCCGAAGCTCAGCGCCTTGACCACTTTGGCCCCGAAGACGCCGAGTCCCATGGGGACGCTCACAAAGCGCACCTTCTTGCCGAGGTACCGCCCGATCAGCTCACACAGCTCGTGGATGGGCACGGGCCGCTCGCCGGAGCAGATGTAGCTGCCCTCCGGCAGGGTCCGGTGCATGGCGGCCTTGTAGTAGGCCTGGCCCAGATCCCGGGCGTTCACCGGCTGGACAAAGGCCCGGCCGTGGTCGATCTCCGGCATGAGGGGGAAGCGGTCCACCATGCGGATGAATTTGGAGATGTTGTGGTCCCGCATGTCCCCGAAGATCATGGTGGGGCGCAGGATGGTGATGTTCATGCCCCCGGCGAGATAGGGCCGCAGCCCCTCCTCGATCTCTTTGTAGACCCCGGAGGCCATCTTGTGTCTGGAGTAGATGCCGCTGGTGTGGATGAGGATCACATGGCCAACGCCGCCGGCGCGCTCGATGGCCGCCAGCAGCTGGGGCGTCTGCCAGATGCCCGCGATGTGGATCACGGTGTCCGCCCCGCGGACCAGCCGGTCCAGCGCCTCCGGCTCGTCAAAGCCGCCCGTGACCTTCTCCACCTGCAGGCCGGATTCGTCCAGCGCGCGGGTGTTGGAGCTTGCGCGCACCAGGCAGCGCAGGGTGCCGTCAAAGTGGTTGTCGATCAGCTGGCGGAGCAGAAAACCGCCGGAGTGCCCGGTGATGCCGGTGACGGCGAGAATCATTTTTCTGCCCCCTTCAGCGCGCCCGTGCCGCCCTCCACCACATCCTGACGGCGGATGACGTTGACAAGCGTCATAAAGAAAATCTTCACATCCAGCCGGAAGCTGAGCTCCCGGGCGTATTCCCCGTCCAGCCGGGCCTTCTCCTCGATCTCCAGGGAGTCCCGCCCGTTGACCTGAGCCCAGCCGGTGAGACCGGGCGTGACGTCGTTGGCACCGTATTTTTCCCGTTCGGCAATCAGATCGTACTGATTCCACAGCGCGGGCCGGGGGCCCACCACGCTCATCCTGCCGGTGAGGATCTGCAGGATCTGCGGCAGCTCATCCAGACTGGTCTTGCGCAGCACGCGGCCCACGCGGGTGATCCACTGTTCGGGATTCTCCAGCAGATGGGTGGGCGTGTCGTGGGGCGTATCCACGCGCATGGTGCGAAATTTCAGGATCCGGAAGGGGCGCCGGTGGGTGCCGATGCGCTGCTGGGAGAAGAAAACCGGGCCGTGGTCCTCCAGCTTCACCGCGGCTGAGATCAGAAGAAAAAGAGGAGAGAGTACCAGCGTCCCCGCGGCAGAGAGCAAAATGTCCAGAGCGCGCTTGAAGAATTTGCGGTACATGCCATCCCTCCGTTCAACCCATAATAATTCATCTTAGAATACCATATTCGCCGTCGTTTTACAACAGCTTTCTCCCCGCCGGAAAGCAAACCCGGCCGAACCGTGCGGAACGGTTCGGCCGGGGAAGACAGGCTCAGGAGGAAAAGCGCAGCCAGAGATTGACAAGTCCCAGCAGCGCCATATGACCGGGATAGATCCAGTAGAAGAAGGCCTTGATGGGGCGGCCCTGCCTGCCCCTGTAGAGCAGCACCAGGGGCGCCGACAGGGACGCTGCCAGGAAATAGTCCACCCGCATCCCGCCGATCAGGTACTCCACCGCCGCCCACATGACCAGCAGCGCGGCCTGGGAGCGCCGGTTGTCCCGGCAGAGGGAGAGGGCCAGCACCAGCGCCGAGCCCATATAGCGGTAGTCCGCGGTGCCGCGGATCAGCAGAAAAGCGGCGGCCACGGCGGCGGTCTGCGCAAGCAGCGGCAGAGGCGGCTGCCCGGGCTTTACGGCCCGGTCCAGAATGCTCACGCAGGCAAGGCCCAGGGCCAGGGTGTAGAAGACATTCAGATCGTCCAGCAGCAGACTGACCGAACCGACGGAGAACCACAGACAGCCGGCCAGCAGCGCCAGCACCGGCCACAGAACGCTCAGATCCCGCCGCACGGTGGTCAGCCACACAAGTCCCACAAAGACGATCAGACCGATCTGCCCCAGCGGCCAGGCCCGGAGAAAGGTCAGCGCCGTCCCGGGGGCCGGGCTCCAGTCCACGGCCAGCACAAAGGGAATCTGGGAGATCAGGGCAAAGGCGCAGAGCCGCGTGAGATAGCGCCTGACGTCCCGGGTCTTGTCATAGCCGTTGACGATCAGAAAGGCGTAGACCGGGAAGGCCAGGCGGCCCGCCACGCGCAGCACATGGGTGAAGTCATAGGAGGCAAAGCGGGGATAGAGGAAGTAGCCGATGTGATCGGTCAGCATGGAGCAGAGGGCGATCAGCTTCAGCGCGAAAACACTCAGTTCCATAGGCGTACCTCAGGCCTTTTCCACCACTTTTTTGTAGGGGGCCAGCATCCCCTCGTTCATGCGGTCGCCGATGAGCCGCCGCAGACGGCGGCTGCGCAGCATGGCGCCGAGGAAGTTCATGCCCAGCATCCTGGGCCAGCGCTTCTGGGGAAAGTCGTAAAGTCCGTGTTCTTTATAGAACTTGTGGTCGGCCTTCATCATGCCTCGCATGAGCCACACCAGATCCCGGAAGATCTTCATGCCGCCCACGCCGTAGAAGGTCCGGGGCGGGGTGTAGCCGTGCTCCAGCGCCCAGGCCGTGCGGGCCGAGAGGGCGCGGATGCCGTCCGTGTCCGAGGCGACGCCCGCAAGGAAGCTGTGCCCCACCGAACAGCGGGCCTCCAGAACCGTGAGCAGATTGTGCTCGTTCTTCACATCCCCCAGGCACAGATAGCCGAAGGGCTTGCCCTCGGCCAGGGTGCGGTGGCCGTTGCAGAACTGCCGGTCGTCGTACATCTTGAAGCGGGAGCCCATGCTGTGGTCCTGCAGGCGGAAGGCGTAGATCACCGCGTCGGCCTTTTGGACCGTGTCCTGCAGCAGCTTTTCAAAGCCGTCTTTATAGACGCACTGGCCGCTGATGGCGCAGTTGAGACAGCCGAGACAGCCGCCCTTGAAGGGGAAGTCCGCCAGATTTACAAAGCGGGTGCGGTAGGGATAGACCGCGTCAAAGTCCTTGATCATGGCCCGGAGACTCTCGTCCCCCTCCCGCAGGTCGCCGATGATGACGGTGTCAAAGCCCTCCTGCTTCTTCACAGGCTCCAGCGCGCACTCGTAGACCGGCGCGGGTTCTTCGGCCGCCTGGGCGGTCTTCGTATCAAAGATCCCGTTTTCCGCGCAGAAAACGGCGTACTCCAGAAACTGCGCCGCCTCCTTCTGCCCCTTTTCTGTCAGCAGATCCTCCATGTCCGCAGAGAGCCCGCGGATGACGCGCATGCCCATGTCGCGGCAGTTTTCCTCCACAAAGCGGTGGGCGGTCACGTCAAAGAAGTGCTTGGAGGTGGTCAGCTGCGTGGCGCACAGCCCGCGCACGTCGAGACGCCGCTCCTTCATCAGCTCCAGAAAGCGGTGCAGCTGGGAGGGGACCAGGAAGGTATAGACCGGGTAGGCGAAGATCACCAGCTCCGCGCGGCTGAAGGCCGCGGCGGCCGGGGCCATGTCCCGCTCAAAGCTCTGGATCCCGGCGCCCGCGTTGAGATACTCAAAGCTGTGGCCGGGAAAGCGCTTTTCCAGATACAGGCAGGTCTGCAGCGTGACGCTGAAGCGCCCCCTGGGAGATCCATTGACAATCAGAATGTTCATCGAAAGTCACCTTTACATAATACTGTTGACAACAGTATTATCTCACAGGAAGCGGGAACTGACAAGCCCTTTTTGAAAACTGCCGTGCCGGGGCGAAAAACAAAAAAGGGGCGGGCCGGAGACCGGCCCGCCAAACAGGGTTGTGGGATAAAGATATGAGCCAATTGGATAAGCTGTGCTCATAAGATAACACCAAAATCAAAACTTGTAAAGAGCGCAAAACGGCGAAAACAGGGAAGTTTTGGCGGATACAAAAACTTTTTTCGCAGGAGAATAGACTCCGCCCGCGCGGGGCACAATAACACGGAATCCATATGGAAGGGAGCTTGTTTGGATGCTAATGGATCGTATCGCGCTGGTGCTGACCATCATCGGCGGCATCAACTGGGGCAGCGTCGGGCTGTTCCGCTTTGACCTGGTGGCCTGGCTCTTCGGCGGCCAGACGGCCACGGTCAGCCGTGTGATCTACACGCTGGTGGGTCTGTCGGCCCTTTGGTGCGTGAGCCTGCTGTTTCGCAGCGACGCCATTGCCGACGAGGAAATGTGAGCAGCTATACAAAAAACAGAGGAGCCCGGCTCCTCTGTTTTTTGTTTGGGTATGGTGAGATTATTCCGCGGCCTTGCCTTTGATATAGGCGTCGATGGACTTGGCGCCGGCCTTGCCCGCGCCCATGGCCAGGATGACAGTGGCCGCACCGGTGACGGCGTCGCCGCCGGCGAAGACGCCCTCCCGGGCCGTCACGCCGCCCTCGTCGGCCTCAATGCCGCCCTTGCGGGTGAAGGTGAGACCGCCGGTGGTGTTGCGGATCAGGGGGTTGGGGCTGGTGCCGATGGCGATGATGACGGTGTCCACGTCCAGCACCCACTCGCTGCCCTCCACGGGCACGGGGGAACGGCGGCCCTTGGCGTCGGGCTCGCCCAGCTCCTGGCGCTTGAGCTCGATGCCGGTGACATGGCCGTCCTCGCCCGCGAGAATGCGGGTGGGGTTATTCAGCAGGTTGAACTCGATGCCCTCGGCCTCGGCGTGCTCGACCTCCTCCTTACGGGCGGGCAGCTCGTCCCGGCCGCGGCGGTAGCAGATATACACGTGCTCGGCGCCCAGACGCTTGGCAACGCGGGCGGCGTCCATGGCGACGTTGCCGGCGCCGACGACGGCGACCCGGCCGAAGCGCTTGATGGGGGTATCGTAGTCGTCCCGGTAGGCCTTCATGAGGTTGACGCGGGTCAGGAGCTCGTTTGCGGTGTAGACGCCCAGCAGGTTCTCGCCGGGGATGTGCAGGAACTGGGGCAGGCCGGCACCGGAGCCGATGAACACGGCCTCGAAGCCGTCCTCAAACAGCTCGTCCACAGACTCGGACTTGCCGATGATGGCGTTGTTGACGATCTTGACGCCCATGGCCTTGAGGTTGTCGATCTCCTTGGCGACGATCTCCTTGGGGAGCCTAAACTGGGGGATGCCGTAGACCAGCACGCCGCCGGATTTGTGCAGGGCCTCGAAGATGGTCACGTCGTAGCCCATCTTTCTGAGGTCGCCCGCGCAGGTCAGGCCCGCAGGGCCGGAGCCGACGATGGCGATGCGGTGGCCGTTGGAGGCGGGAGCGTCGACCTTGACCTCGCCCTTCTTGGCCTGCTCGGCCATATGCCAGTCGGCCACGAAGCGCTCCAGCCGGCCGATGCCGACGGACTCGCCCTTGATGCCGCGGACGCACTTGGACTCGCACTGTTTCTCCTGGGGGCAGACGCGGCCGCAGACGGCGGGCAGGGAGTTGGTGGAGGTGATGATCTCGTAGGCGGCCTCAAAGTCGCCCTCGCGCACCTTCTCCAGGAAGCGGGGGATCTTGACGGCCACGGGGCAGCCCTCGCGGCAGGGGGAGTTCTTGCAGTCCAGACACCGGGCGGCCTCTTTCATGGCGGTTTCGGCGTCGTAGCCCAGGGCGACCTCTTCAAAGTTCGTGGCGCGGATCACGGGATCCTGCTCGGGCATCTCGGCCTTCTGCATGCTCATGTTGACTTTCGTATTAGCCATTTCTCTTCCCTCCCGTCATGTTGCAGATGTGCTGGGCAGCGGCGTCCTGCTCGTCCTTGTAGAAGGCGGCGCGCTTCAGCAGCGAGTCAAAGTCCACCTCGTGGGCGTCAAAGTCCGGCCCGTCGACACAGGCGAACTTCGTCTCGCCCCCGACGATGACGCGGCAGCCGCCGCACATGCCGGTGCCGTCGACCATGATGGGGTCGAGGGAGATGATGGTCTTGATGCCGTAGGGGCGGGTGACGTCCGCCAGGAACTTCATCATGATGTCCGGGCCGATGGCGATGACCCGGTCGAACTGGGGCTTGCCTTCAGCGATGTTCCGCTCGATCTCCTGCTTGAGGAAGACGGTGGTGAAGCCCTTCTCCCCGTAGGTGCCGTCGTCGGTGCACATGATGAGCTTGTCGGAGGCCTCTTTCAGCTCGTCCTTCAGAATGACGATGTCGGCGGAGCGGAAGCCTCCGATGAAGGTGACGTCGATGCCCTTCTCATGCATGACCTTGGCGATGGGGTAGGCGATGGCGCAGCCCACGCCGCCGCCGACCACGCAGACCTTTTTCAGCCCGTCCATCTCGGTGGCGCGGCCAAGGGGACCGACGAAGTCGGTGATGTAGTCGCCCTGCTCCACGGTGTGGAGCATCTTGGTGGTGCGGCCCGCGGCCTGCACCATGACAGTGACGGTGCCCTTCTCACGGTCCCAGCCCGCCACGGACACGGGAACGCGCTCGCCCTGCTCGTCCAGACGGAAGATGACGAACTGGCCGGCCTGGGCGTGGCGGGCCACCAGCGGCGCCTCAATCTCAAAGAGGCAGATCGTCTTCGCGTCGTTCAAGAAACGCTTGGTTACTACCTTGTACATTTGAACACCTCGATAAAACAGATTGGGAAAACGGATGATTTTGCCTTGATTTACACTTTTTTTATTCTAAACTTTGGAAAACACAAAGTCAACGACCCGGAGCAGGATTTGTATATTCTGTACAGATATTGCAGGAAAAGCCTGACAAAAGACGCCGGAATGTGAAAACGAAAGTCTCAGGTGGTGTACAGCACCAGGGAGATGACCTCCAGCGGCTCATCCCCCAGACAGCGGAGACTGTGGCCCTCGCCGTCGTCCACAAAGGCGGTGTCTCCCGGGAAAAGCTCTGTGACCGTACCGTTGTCGCTGTACTCGCCCCGGCCCTTGAGAACATAATAGGTCTCGCAGTCGCCGTGGTGGATGTGCCAGGCCACCTCGCAGCCCGGTCTGAGGATCATGTGGTTGAAGAGTCTGCCCTTGCCGGCCATCTCGCCGGCACCGCGCAGGATCTTGCGGTTTTCCGCCTCGCCCGCGCCGCCGAACATCTGGCGGTGTTCCACCAGCAGCTCCGCTTCCCGCCGTACCATGCTCATGTCTGTTTCCTCCTTACAGTCCCCAGTCCCCGTCGATGAGGACAATTTCCGTCTCCATGCCGTTCATCGGTCCCCACAGCACCGTCAGCGCCCGGCAGATGCCCTCCCTGCCGTGGCAGTCGTGGCACACGCCGTCGATGCGGCAGGGGGTTTTCTTGTCCAGCCGCTCCGCGTTTTTGACCGCAGCGGTGTTGCGCGCCCGCTTCAGGGCGGCGTCAAAGTCCGGACAGATCTTGTTGGTGCCCGCCACGATGAAGACCCGCTCGTGGCCGAAGAGGGTGCCGGCCAACCGGTTGCCCGTGCCGTCGATGTTGAAGATCTCGCCGTCCTCGCTGATGGCGTTGGCGCTGCAGCAGTACACGTCGGTGAAAGCCGCCTGGCGGCGAGTCTCCTTCCCGGGCGCCTTCCAGTGCCAGTAGACGGTGTTGTTCTGACTCAACAGCTCAAAGAGCCCCAGCTGATCCAGCGTCTTGCTGCCGCCGAAGCCCACCGTGCAGCCCCGGACCTGTTCGGCGAGATAGGCGGCCGCCTCCTCCCCGGAGGCGAAGTGCGAGGCCTTGAAGCCGCGCAGCCTGAGATTTTTGATGGTTTTTTCAAGATTCATGAGAGCACCTCCCACAGTTCTTATACTTCTATTATACCTTTTGCGCGAGTGCCTGTCAAAGCCTTTCGGGCCGCCGGAACGGGTCGTCGGAGAGAGACGCTTATCTGTGCAAAAAATGCACAGATAAGAAAAAGGACTTGCTTTATCTCGCTAATGTGTTATTATACTACCGCAACAAAAAATCCTCCCGGAGGTATGTAAAATGAAAAAGATTCTTGCTTTGCTGCTTGCTCTGACCATGATCTTCGCCCTGGCGGCCTGCGGACAGAAAGCCGCGCCCCCTGCGGAGAAAAAGAAATTCATAATGGGTATCGATCCGGAGTATCCCCCCTTCAGTTATCTGGGGAGCGACGGCAACTACACCGGCTTTGACGTGGAGGTTTGCCAGGCCGTATGTGACTATCTCGGCTGGGAGCTGGAGATTTTCGGCGTGAACTGGGATCAGAAACTGGTGCAGCTGGATTCCATGGAGTGCGACTGCGTCTGGTCCGGCATGACGATCCTGGACAGCATGAAGGAAGCCGGCTATGTAATCTCTGAGCCTTACTACTACAACACGCAGGTTCTGGTCGTGAAGGCGGACAGCGGCATCGCTTCCTCCGCAGACCTGGCCGGCAAGGTGGTGGCGGTTCAGCTTGGCACCTCCGGCGAAGCCCTGCTCCAGGAAGACCTCGCGGACCTGGCGGCGACCTTTGGCAACGTGATGACCAGCAGCAGCTTTGTGGCGTGCTTTACCGAGCTGGAGGGCGGCGCGGCCGACGCGGTATTTGTGGACCTGCCCGTCGCGGCAAGCTATGTGGCCAGTCACGAGGGCCTTACGATCATCAATGAGGATCTCGGCGCCGAGTATTACGGCATCGCTTTCCGCTCCGGCGACGCCGAGCTCTGCAAGGCGGTGGACGACGCAGTGCAGGCTCTGGTGAAAAACGGCACCTATGCCAAGATCGCGGCCAAGCCCGAATATGCCGAGATCGTTGAAAATCTGCTGTTCCTGAACAAATAAGGGACGGCGGACAAATCAATCCATCACGGAAAGAACCCGAAAGCGCGGCACAAGCTGCGCTTTCGGGCCATTCTGATTATGCAGATAAAATGAGGGTTTCCACATGTCGTTGATGACCATGATACTTAAGATGAGCGAGGGCCTGGGCAAGACCTGCGCCATCTTCTTCCTGACGCTGATCTTCTCCCTGCCGCTGGGCATGATCGTGGCCCTGCTGCGCATGAGCAAGGTGAAAATCATCTCCAACGTCACGCGCTTTTTCATCACGGTGCTGCGCGGTACGCCCCTGATGCTGCAGCTGCTGGCGGTGACCTACGGCCCGTATTATCTTTTCGGCGCAAACGTGGCCCGCAACAAACTGATCCCGGTGGTGATCGCCTTCGCCATCAACTACGCGGCCTACTTCGCGGAGATCTACCGCGGCGGCATCGAGTCCATCCCCATCGGCCAGTATGAGGCGGCTGAGGTGCTGGGCTACACCAGGGGACAGACCTTCATGCGCATCATCCTGCCCCAGGTCATCAAGCGCATCATGCCCAGCGTCACCAACGAGGTGGTGACGCTGGTCAAGGATACGTCCATGGCCTTCACCGTCTCCTATCAGGAGATGTTCACCATCGGCAAGCAGATCGCGAACTCCCAGACGAGCTTTCTGCCCTTCGTGGTGGCGGGCGTGTTCTATTACGTGTTCAACGCCGTCGTCGATTACCTGATGGGCAGGATCGAAAAGCGGCTGGATTACTACAAGTAAGAGGGAAAACAACATGGCAGACGAAAGATTCCAATCCGCGGGAAATGCCGCGGCGCCCAGCATCCTCAGCATCCGCGGGCTGCAGAAATCCTTTGGCTCCCTCTCGGTGCTGGAGGATATTTCCCTCTCGGTCGATCAGGGAAACGTGATCTCCATCATCGGGCCGTCCGGCTCCGGTAAGTCCACCCTGCTGCGCTGCGCCTGCTTTCTCGAGCGCGCGGACGGCGGCGACATCCTGTATAACGGGGAGTACGCTATGAAGAATGGCGTCTATGCGTCCAAAGCGGAGCTCAACCGCTTCCGGACCCGTTTCGGGCTGGTGTTCCAGAACTTCCAGCTCTTCCCCCACTATTCCGTGCTCAAGAACATCTCCGAGGCGCCGATCCTCCACGGAGAGGACAAGGACGAAGTGCGTGAGCGCGCCCTGGGTCTGATCAAAAAGATGGGCCTGGCGGGCAAGGAAAACGCCTATCCCTACCAGCTCTCCGGCGGCCAGCAGCAGCGCGTCGCCATCGCGCGGGCTCTCGCCATGCGGCCCGAAATCCTGTTCTTTGACGAGCCCACCTCCGCTCTCGACCCGGAGCTGACGGGCGAGGTACTCAAGGTCATCCGGCAGCTGGCCGAGGAGAAGATGACCATGGTGGTGGTCACGCACGAGATGCCCTTTGCCAGGGCGGTGAGCAACCGCGTCATCTTCATGGCCTGCGGCGTCATCGTCGAACAGGGTGACCCAGAGGAGGTCTTCGGCAATCCGCAGGAGGGGCGCACCAGGCAGTTCCTGCGTGTGTTCGAGCGATGAAAATCAGCATACTCGACCCCACCGGCAACATCACCGCCCTGGTGGAAGAGTCCGTGCTGCCGGAGGAGCAGCCCGCCGCCGCGGCAGAGCTGATGGCCCGATACCCTGCGGTGGAGCAGGTGGGCTTCGTCCGTTTCGCGGCAGGAGCCGACGGGACGAACGCTGCGCTGCGCATGGCGGGGGGCGAGTTTTGCGGCAACGCCTCCATGTGCGCCGCGGCTCTGACGCTCCTGAGAAGCGGCAGAGAGCGGGGAGAGGTGCTTCTGCGCGTCTCCGGTGCGACGGAGCCGGTCAAGGTGCGGCTGGAAAAGAACGGCGAGAGCGCCTTCCGGGCGTGTGTCCGGATGCCCCGGGCGCAGGCGGTCGAGGCGCGGGATTTCGCCTTTGAAGGGCGGACGGGCAGCCTGCAGCTGGTGCGTATGGAGGGAATCTCCCACCTGCTGGTGGAGGAGGATTCCTGCTTTTTCGGGCTGCGGGACGAGCGCGAGGCGGCGGAACGGGCGGTGCGGCTCTGGTGCCGGGAGCTGAATGCGGACGGTCTGGGTCTGATGTTCCTTGAGCGGGGGACGCTGCGGCTGACCCCGCTGGTCTACATCCCCGGCAGCTCCACCTGCTTCTGGGAAAACTCCTGCGCCAGCGGCAGCGCCGCTGTCGGGATGGCGCTGGCAGCGCGGAGCGGAAAAACGGCGGAGCTGGCTCTGACCGAGCCCGGCGGTGTTCTCCGCGTGAGCAGCGACCCGGCGGGGGAGACCTGGCTGTTTGGCTCCGTCAGGCTGATTACAGAGGATTGAGGGGAGCGGGCATGTTCTGGCGAAAGGACAAAAAGCCGGCGGAGAAGCCAAAGCCGAAGACCGTGGACGGGGGCCCGGCAGGCTCCTTTGTGGCGGCCTGCTTAAACGGCTGCACCCGGATCGAGTGCGCATCAGAGTACGAGGCGGAGGTCTTTTGCAAGCGCATGGGCCGCTGTCCCCAATGCGGCGGCGACCTGGCGGTAAACCGCTTTGGCGGCTAGCATGTCGGAGCCGAATTTTTACAAAAAAATTTCAGAAAGCTGTTGACATCCGCCGTCTCTGTATGGTATTATCTCAGGGCTGAATGGGACGACGTGCGGGTGTAGTTCAATGGTAGAACACCAGCCTTCCAAGCTGGATACGTGGGTTCGATTCCCATCACCCGCTCCAACGTCGGAAGAAGCGCGCTTCACTCCGCTTCCGCCGGGGCGGCGAAAGCTCCGTATCCGCGGGCTCCTTCCTCCTTCTTCAAATCAAACCCGCTGCGCTGGGCTTTGATTTGAGTTCGCAGGCGTTGGTGCGGGTAATATATGCGCCAATAGCTCAGCAGGATAGAGCAACTGCCTTCTAAGCAGTAGGTCGGGGGTTCGAATCCCTCTTGGCGTGCCATCGTCAGAAGAAACTCGCTCCACTCCGCTTCCGCCTGGACGGCGAAAGCTGCGTATACGCTCCTTCCTTCTTCCTCCCAAAATCAAACCCGCTGCGCTGGGCTTTGATTTTGAAAAGCGAAGAGAGCGGGTTTTTGATATAGCTTCTCCGAAAGGAGAGCAGCAGAAAAATAAGGTCAGGGCGTTGACCCTGAGTTTATGATAGGACGAACGGGCAACCGTTCGGACAGATTTGGTGGGATTAGCTCAGTTGGTAGAGCACCGGATTGTGGTTCCGGGTGTCGTGGGTTCGAGCCCCATATCCCACCCCACTTAACGATTAGCCGAGGCTGGCTGCACCGGCCTCGGTTTTATCATCACGATGGGATGTAGTGTAATGGTAACACACCGGACTTTGACTCCGATATAGTGGGTTCGAGTCCCGCCATCCCAGCCACGGCGTCAGAGGAAGCTCGGTCCGCTCCGTTTCCGCGAAGCATCGCGAAAACTGCGCTTGGCCTCCCTCCCTCTTCCTTTCCAAATCGAATCCTCCGGATTCGATTTGGGGAGAGACGTTCCACATTCCCACGCTTTCCAAAACCGAAGCCCAGCGCAGCGGGTTCGGTTTTGAGAGGAGGAGCAGCGGAGGGAGCAAGCTTTCGCGCTTGCGCGGAAGCTGGCCGATCCGAAGCTTGCTCCGACGACATGCCCCAGTAGCTCAGGAGGTAGAGCACCTGCCTTTTAAGCAGGGTGTCCGGGGTTCGAGTCCCCGCTGGAGCACCAAAAAAGAGACCGCTTGTGCGGTCTCTTTTTTGGTGCCCAGCGGGGACTCGAATCATGTCCGCACACGCCGGGGGCGTGTGCATGAGCCAGTGCTCACACTGGCGAATTCTTATATTTGATTTCCCGTCTCCCGCAAGGGAAATCAAATGCACGCGAGTCCCCCCGCTGGCCTCCCATCTTTTGCACTGTTGCGGGGCGGCGATTTTTGGTGCTCCAGCGGGGCTCGAATCATCATCGAACACCGCAGTGCGGTGTTCATCGACCAGTGCGGACACTGGACGATTCCTCTATTTCTTTTCCCGTCCCACGCAAGGGAAAAGAAATGCACGCGAGTCCCCCCGCTGGCCTCCCATCTTTTGCACTGTTGCGGGGTGGCGATTTTGCTGCTCCAACGGGGACTCGAATGCTGACCGCATACAGAATCAGAAACCATGAGATTAAGAACATTTATGTGGAAATGTTCTGCAATCAGGAGTACAATATGTCCATAAGTATTTTGCTGAGAGAGGTCAATGCTATGAAAAAGAAACTGCTTGCAGTCCTATGCATCCTCCTTGCCCTGCTGACGCTGAGCGCCTGCGGGAAAAAGAAGAACAACGCGGAGACCGTGACCGTGGCTCCCGCGGAGACATCCGCTCCGGCGCAGCCCGCAGCCACACAGGAGGCGGCTCCGGCCGCAACACCGAGCGGCGGATTTGCGATCACCCCGACCCAGGCGCCCGACGCGGCGGCTCCGGCTCCGACGCCTGTGCCGACCCCGGCGCCCACGCTGGCTCCCGCGCCCACCCAGGCCGCGAAACCGACCCCGACCGCGGCGCCCGCGAACTCCAAGCTGCCCGTGGTCAAAAAGGATCCCACCGGCGAGACCGTGAACGTGGGCGGCAAGTGCCAGTTCGTCACCCGTTATGAAAACGCCAAGTGGGCGGTGTGGCATTTCGTGAGCCCCGACGGGAGCCGGGATATCGATTACCTGAAGGCGGCCGAGGAGTTCCCGACCCTGAAGATCATCGACGGCTACGGCAAGGACATGACCCTGGACAAGATCCCCGCGGAGCTCAACGGCTGGAAAGTCTACTGCCGCTTTTCCAACGATTCCGGCTCGACGGACACTGCCTCGGCGCTCATCACGGTGAAGGGTGCGGGGACCGGCAGCGGAAGCTCCCCCGCGCCCAGCAATCCCAACGCGCCCGTGATCACAAAGGACCCCGGCTCCGAGATCGTGGCGCTGGGCGGCAAGTGCCAGTTTGTCACGCGCTATGAAAACGCCAAAATCGCCGAGTGGCATTTCGTGAGCCCTGACGGGTCGAAGGATCTCGACTACCTCCAGGCGGGAAAGGAGTTTCCCACGCTGAAGATCATCAAGGGCTATTCCAAGGATATGACGCTGGACAACATCCCGGTGGAGCTCAACGGCTGGAAGGTATACTGCCGCTTCTCCAACGACTCCGGCTCGACGGACACCAAGACCGCGCTCATCACCATCAAGGGCCAGCCCACACCAACGCCAGCACCCACGTCCGCACCCACGTCCGCACCGAAGAGACAGGGCTTTGAGGGGCGCTGGGCGGAGGAGATCGCCGGCCGCTGTCAGATCAACTTCACCTACAGGGGCGAGGGCAGCATGAACGTGGACATTGCCTGGTCCAGCTCCGCCTGGCAGCGGGCCCGCTGGACCATGACGGCAAACGTCTCCAAGAAGGATATCATGGAGTACACGGACGGCCACTACTGGGTGGAGAATTACACCGATGACAGCCACTATACTGTGTCGGACGAGAGCTACAACGGGACAGGCCGCTTCTTCATTCAGGACGGCAAGCTCCACTGGGTCGACGACCAGACCGGGCAGGAGACCGTGTGCAAGCCGGCCTGACGGAAAACCATACAGGGGAAGGCACCCTCTCTTTCGGAGAGGGCGCTGCTGAACCGGACGAAAGGAAAGCAGCATGGAAAAACAGACCAATGAAATGAAAAAGAATATGGGCGTGATGTCCGCCATCTCCATCGTGGTGGGCTGTGTGATCGGCGCCGGCGTATTCTTCAAGCCCTACGCCATCTATCAGGCAACGGGCGGCGCGCCGGGCCTGGGCCTGCTGTCCTGGGTGATCGGCGGCCTGATCAGCATTTTCGGCGCCCTGACCTTTGCCGAGATCGCCGTGCTAATCCCACGCACCGGCGGCATGGTGACCTACCTGGGCGAGGTCTACGACCGGCGCGTTGGCTTTCTTGCGGGCTGGATGCAGGTGGTGATCTTCTACCCCGCGTATCTGGCCGGATACGGCGTGAAGGTGGGCACGGAGCTCTCCGGCCTGCTGGGCGTCAACATCGCCATGCCCGTGGCGCTGGTGATCATCGCGGGCGTGGTGGCCCTGAATACGCTGGGCTCCGGCTCGGCCAGCAAGTTCCAGATCGTCTCCACCATCTGCAAGCTGATCCCGCTGTTTCTCATCACCATCGTGGGCTTTATTCTGGGCCGCAGCAGCGCCCCGATCCTGACGCCCGTGGTGGGCGATGGGATCAACGCCGGCTCCGCCCTCGGCACCACGCTGCTGGCGGTGCTCTTCGCCTTTGAAGGATGGACCAACGTGGGCGCCATCGCGGGCGAGATGAAGAACCCCGCCAAGGATCTGCCGCGGGCCATCGTCGGCGGCGTGAGTATCATCATGGCGGTCTATCTGCTCATCAACATCGCCTATATCCGGGTGATCCCGGCAAGCGAGCTGATGCACATCGAATCCCCCGCGGCGGCGGTGGCCACCAAGCTCTTCGGCAGCGCAGGCGGCACGATCATCGCCGTCGGCATCATCATCTCCGTGATCGGCGCCGGCAACGGCTTTTTGCTCTCCGGCTCCCGCGTGGCCTACTACCTGGCCCAGGAGGGCATGCTCCCCTTCAGCGGGAAGCTCGCCAGGCTCAACAGTAAGCTTGTGCCCGCCAACGCCATCATCCTGGTGGGCACCCTGGCCGCCCTCTACTCCCTGATCGGTCAGTTTGACCTGCTGACGGACATGGGCACTTTTTCCTGCTGGATCTTCTATACGCTGACGTTCTTCTGCGTGATCCGCATGCGGCACACCCACCCCGAGCTGGAGAGAAAGTACAAGGTCCCCGGCTACCCGGTGGTCCCGGCGCTGGCCATCGCGAGCGGCGTGTTCGTGGTGGCGAGCCAGCTCTTCATGTCCGGCAGCAGAGGCCGGATCATGGCCCTGGCCAGTGTCGCCATCACGCTGATCGGCCTGCCGGTGTATCTGCTGGTACAGAAGAAACGCTGATATGGCCGTCACACCCAGAATGTTTCTGATCGTCTGCCCGCTGCTGTTCCTGGCCGGCTTTGTGGACTCCATCGCCGGGGGCGGGGGACTGATCTCCCTGCCGGCCTACCTGCTGGCGGGGCTGCCGACCCATCTTGCCATCGGCACCAACAAGCTCTCCTCCGCCTGCGGCACCTCCCTGACCACGATCCGCTTCATCCGCAAGGGGCTGGTGCGCTGGAAGCTGGCCCTCCCGGGCGTGGCGGCGGCCATGCTGGGCTCGTCACTGGGCTCACGGCTGTCCCTGGCGGCGGATGAACGCCTGATCCGGGGCCTGCTGCTGGCAGTGCTGCCCATCGCGGCCTTCCTGGTGCTCAACCGTCGTCTCTTCCCGGACAGGGAACAGGACGAGGAGGTCTCTCCCCGGCGGACGCTGCTGGTCTGTCTGACCTCCGCGCTGGTCATCGGCTTCTACGACGGCTTCTACGGCCCCGGGACCGGCACCTTCCTGATCGTCGCCTTCACGGTTTTTGCCAAGCTCTCCGTGGGCACGGCCAACGCCCAGGCCAAGGTCATCAACCTCACCACGAACCTGACGGCCCTGGCGGTCTTCCTGCGCGGCGGCACGGTGCTGGCGCCCCTGGGCCTCGCCGCGGCGGGCTGCAACATGCTGGGCAATTACCTGGGCTCGGGCCTGGCTATGAGCAAGGGGGCGAAGATCACCCGCCCCATCATCCTGGGGGTGCTGGCCCTGCTGCTGGTGAAGATCCTGTCCGAGGGGCTCGGCTGAACAGAAAGCGCCGCCGTCTTTCGCTTGCAGACGGAGGCGCTTCCTGGTATGATCGCCCTGTAACAGTCAAAGGAACGGAGGGAACACGATGAAAAGGATGCTGCTTGCCCTGCTTGCCGCGATACTGGTACTGAGTTTTTTCGCCGGCCGGGCAGCACAGACCGCGCCGGCCAGTTCGCCCGCTCCGACCGGGATGCCCGCGCCGACGCCCGCTCCGGAGGCTGAGGGCGCGGAGGATCCGGCCATCACCTTCACCACCACGGACCGGGAGGGGAATACCTGGGACGAGACTGCGTTTCAGGGGCACAGCCTGACCATGCTCAACTTCTGGGAGCCCTGGTGCGGCCCCTGCGTGGGGGAGATGGCCGACATCCAGAAGCTCTCGGAGGACTATGCGGACAAGGGGCTGCAGGTCCTGGGAATCTACTCCACCCCCGGCATGGAGGCGGACGTGGACGCGGTGCTGGAGAAGACCGGCGTGAAGTATCCGATCCTGCACGACACGGAGGACTTTGATGTGTTCCGGTCCGGCTATGTGCCGACCACGGTATTCATCGACGAGAGCGGCCGTGTGGCGGGCAATCAGCTCTATGTGGGCGCGAGGAGCTATGCGGATTGGGAAGCGCTGGTCCTGGAACTGCTGGGATAAAACAGAACAGGGATAAAGCAGAGGCCGCGGTGAAAACCGCGGCCTTTGTGGTGCTTTATTCAGGTTTTTCAGAGGACTCCGCCGGCGCTTCTTCCGCCGAAGCCGGAGCTTCCTCCGCCGGGGCTGGGGCGCTCTCTGCGGGAGCGGGCTCAGCGGCCGGGACAGCTTCGCCGTCCGTCATGGAAATCTTGCGGGCGGGGCGCTCAATGGTCTTGTCCTCCTTGACCTTGCGCAGGTCCTGGGGGGCCAGGGGCATGAACTCGCCGTGCTCGAAGAAGTAGTTGAACTCCTCGGCCTCCATGGTTTCATGCTCCAGCAGGTAGCCGGCGATGGCGCGCAGCTGGTCGGCGTGCTCGGTAAGGATCTGCTCGCATTTGGCGCTGGCCTCGTCGAAGATCTTCTTGACCTCCTCGTCGATCATGCCCGCCGTCTCCTCGGAGTAGCTCTTGGTCTGGCCGAAGTCGCGGCCGATGAAGATGGAGTGGCCGGCGTTGTCGTAGGAGATGGGGCCCAGGCGCTCGCTCATGCCGTAGCGCATGACCATGTCGCGGGCGATGGCGCTGGCCTGCTGAATGTCGCCGGAGGCGCCGGTGGAGATGTCGTCCAGGAACAGCTTCTCGGCCGTGCGGCCGCCCAGCGCCATGACGATGCTCTCAAACATCTCGGCCCTGGACTTGAAGTTTTCCAGATCCTCCTGGGGGCGGAAGAGCGTAAAGCCGCCGGCGGCGCCGCGGGGGATGATGGTGATATAGTGCACCGGGTCCACGTGCTCCAAGTACCGGCCCGCCACCGCGTGGCCGGACTCGTGAAAGGCGGTGAGACGCCGGGCCTTGTCGCTCATCTTGCGGGACTTCTTCTCGGGGCCCATCTGTACCTTCAGGATGGCCTCATCGATATCCTCCATGTTGATGAAGCGGTGCTTGCGCCGCACGGCCAGCAGCGCCGCCTCGTTCATGAGGTTCTCCAGATCCGCGCCGGAAAAGCCGGGGGTGCCCTTGGCGATGGAGTTGAGGTCCACATCCTCCGCCAGCTGCTTGTCTCTGGCGTGGATCTTCAAAATGGCCTCGCGTCCGCGGATATCCGGCAGGCCCACATAGACCTGGCGGTCGAAGCGGCCGGGGCGCAGGAGCGCGTTGTCCAGAATGTCGGCCCGGTTGGTGGCCGCCATGACGATGACGCCCTCGTTAGAGCCGAAACCGTCCATCTCCACCAGCAGCTGATTGAGGGTCTGCTCACGCTCGTCGTGGCCGCCGCCGAGACCGCTGCCTCTCTGGCGGCCCACGGCGTCGATCTCGTCGATAAAGATGATGGCGGGGGCGGCCTTTTTGGCCTGCTCAAACAGGTCGCGGACACGGCCCGCGCCCACGCCCACATACAGCTCCACAAAGTCGGAGCCGGAGATGGAGAGGAACTGCACGCCGGCCTCGCCCGCCACGGCCTTGGCCAGCAGGGTCTTGCCGGTGCCCGGAGGGCCCACCAGCAGCACGCCCTTGGGGATGCGCGCGCCCATGGCGGTGTAGGCTTTGGGGTCCTTGAGGAAATCGACGATCTCGCTGAGCTCCTCCTTCTCCTCGTCGCAGCCGGCCACGTCGTTGAAGGTCTTCTTGTTCTTCTCGTCGCTGCCGAGACGGGTGCGGGCCTTGGAGAACTTGGCCACGCCGCCCGCGCCGCCGGAACGGCTCATCATGAAATACCACAGGACCATGGCCCCGCCCATGACCAGGATATAGGGCAGCATGCTGGCCCACCAGGGGACCACGAAGCCCTCGTCATAGTCGTACTTTTCCAGCACACCGCGGGCATACTGGTCCTTGATGGTCTCGTTGAAGTCGTTGTAAAAGACGTTGAAGCTCATCAGGTCATAGGTCATTTCCTCGGTGGGGGGCTCCCCGCTGTCGGTCCTGACCTGCAGGATGATGGTGTTGCCCTCCGTGGAAAAGGACTGTACCTTTTCCTTTTCAAAGAGATCCACCAGATCGGAGTACTCCTTGAGCTGCTTGGATTCAGAGCTCTGGGTCATGGTGAAGATTACGGCGATCATGATGGCGATGAGCAGCACATAAAAGCCTAAATCTCTGGCGCGTTTAGAATTCAATCTTGTTCACATCCTTCTTGGGACTGCTTGCTGTATATGCCGCCTCAGGAATAGACCTCAGGCTTCAAAACCCCGATGTAGGGGAGATTGCGGTAGTGCTCGTTGTAGTCCAGACCGTAGCCCACCACGAAGGCGTCGGGCACCTCGAAGCAGGAGTAGTCGGCCACAATGTCGGATTTGCGCCGGGCGGGCTTGTCCAACAGCGTTGCGATGGTGATGGAGGCGGGCTTGCGGCCCAGCAGATAGTGCTTGAGATAGCTCAGCGTCACGCCGGAGTCCAGGATGTCCTCCACGATGATGACGTGGCGGCCCTCAATATCCTGGCCCAGGTCCTTGTTGATCTTGACGGCGCCGGTGGAACTGGTGCCGGAATAGGAGGAGACGGCCATAAAGTCCATGGTGCATTTGATGTCCACGTGGCGCATCAGATCCGCCATGAAGATGAAGCAGCCCTTCAGCACGCCGACAAAGATGGGATTCTTGTCCCGAAAATCCTCGGTGATCTGGCGGCCCACCCGGGCGACTTCGGCCTCGATCGCCTCTTCGCTGATCAATACCCGCTCGATATCGTTGGTCATGTGTGTATCTCCTGTATGTGATTAGAGTTCAAAAAAACAGAGCTTCCAGGCTTTTTCGTCCGGGATCGGCAGCGCCCGCTCGTCCATGGCGATCCCGTAAAGCAGCAGGGGACCGGCCTCGTCCCGGATGACCGGGATGCTGGCGCGCCGCGCGATTTCTACGCCCGCCTCCTGAAACAGCGCCTTGAAGCTCTTGGCGCAGCCGCGGCCCGCAGGCCGGATCCGGTCGCCGGGCAGCCGCCCGGTGCACAGGAGATCGGGATGTATCATCTCATATTTGACAAAAGAAGTCTTGAACAAGTCGTGAATTTCTCCGCGGAACACCGTGCTTTCGACCGTGAGGCGCAGCCCGGCCTCCGGCAGGAGCACCGTCTCGCCGTCATGCAGGGCGCGGGGCGGCAGCGGCGTCCAGTCCCGGCTGCCCGCAAAAAGCCTGCCGCACTCCCGCCGCAGCGTGCAGCCCGGCAGATCCAGCGAGGCGGGGCCGTCATCCCGGAGAAAGCCCAGGGCCAGCTCTGTGTGCCGGGCGGAGAGGCCGGGGACCAAGGTGCGAATCACCCGGGACGATACCGCCGGGTGCAGGTTCCGGAGTGCGGCCAGGGAGACGCCGCCGTTTGTGAGTTCCGCTTTCAGAAAGGCGTCCGCCAGGGATTGGAGGAATTCCTCGTCTCTGGCGGCGAGGGCGGCAGTGCGGGCCGCGGCCTCGTCAAAGCGGGGGTTGACCGCGCGCAGGGCGGGAATGGCCCGGTGGCGGATCAGGTTGCGGGTATAGCAGTCCTCCCGGTTGGTGCTGTCCTCCACATGGGGGACCCGGTGCTCTTCCAGATAGGCCTCGATCTCCGCACGGGAGACGGAGAGCAGCGGGCGCAGGATCTCCCCGCGCCGGGCGGGGATACCGCAGAGACCGGCCGTGCCGCTGCCGCGGGCGAGATTGAAGAGCAGGGTTTCGGCGTTGTCGTCCAGGTTGTGGGCGGTGAGGATGCACGCCGCGCCGATCCTTCCTGCGCATTGATGCAGGAAAGCGTAGCGCAGCTCCCGCGCCGCCTGCTCCAGACTCATACGGTGCGCCTTGGCATAGGCGGGGGCGTCGCCGCGACCGGTCAGGCAGGGGATGCCCTGTTCCCGGCACCAGCCCTCCACAAAGCGCAGATCCCGCAGGGACTCCTCCCCGCGGATGCCGTGCTCGAAGTGGGCGGCGGTCACGTCCAGCTTTGCCGCGGCCAGCAGGTGCAGCAGGCACATGGAGTCGGCCCCGCCGGAGACGGCGGCCAGCAGCTTTTTCCCCCGCAGGGAAGTCAGATCCAGATCAATCATCGTCGTCCCGGCGCTTTTCCAGCAGGCTGAAGCTGGTGTACTCGGGCAGCCACAGCAGCTCCACCGTGCCGGTCTGGCCTTTGCGGTTTTTCAGAATGATCGCCTCGGCCAGGTTCGGGTTTTCACTTTCTTTATTATAGTAGCCGTCGCGGTACAGGCCGATGACCACGTCCGCGTCCTGCTCGATGGCGCCGGACTCTCTCAGGTCGGAGAGCATGGGGCGCTTGTCCTGCCTGGACTCGTTGGCACGGGAGAGCTGGGACAGACAGATCACGGGGACGTTGAGCTCCTTGGCCATGATTTTCAGCATACGGCTGATGTCGCTGACGGCCTGGGTGCGGCTCTCGTTGGACCAGGTGTGGCCGGAGCCCGCCGACTGCATCAGCTGCAGATAGTCGATGACCACAAGGCCGAGGTTTGCGACCCTGCGGCACTGGGCGTTCATGTCCGAGACAGTGAGGGTGGGGTTGTCGTCGATGCGGATATCGGTGGCGCTGAGCGCCTGGGCCGCGTCCGACACGTCCCGCCACTGCTGATCGGACAGCTGCCCTGTCAGCAGATTCTGGGAGGGGATCAGGGCCGCGCGGGAGAGCAGCCGCGTCACCAGCTGCTCCCGGGACATCTCCAGGGAGAAGATGGCCACGGTCTGGTGCTCGTTGAGCGCCGCATGCAGGGCCATGTTCAGGGCAATACTGGTTTTGCCCATGCCGGGACGGGCGGCGATGAGGATCAGCTCCGCCTTGTTCAATCCCAGGGTCACGCGGTCGAGATCGGCCAGACCCGTGGAGATGCCCGGAATGGCGTTGCCGGAGGAGGCGGCCTCCGCCAGCCGGTCAAAGACGTTCTGCACCACCGAGGACACAGGCAGCAGCCCGCCCACGTTGCGGCCCTGCCGCAGGGCGTAGATGCGCCGCTCGGCGTTTTCCAGCATGCTCTCTGCCTCGCCGGAACCCTCGTAGACCATCTTGCCGATCTCGTCGGCAGCCTCGCCCAGACGGCGCAGCAGAGCCCGGTCCCGCACGATGGCGGCGTACTCCAGCACGTTTGCGGCGGTGGGCGTGACGCGCATGATCTCCGCCAGATACTCCTCGCAGTTGTCCTGGTACACGCCCCGGACCTTCATCTGCCCCAGCACGGTCACCGGGTCGATGGCCTGACTGTAGGAGAACATGGCATAGATGGTCTCGTAGATATCGCGGTTGAGCTGCAGATAGAACTCATCCGGTTTCAGTTTTTCCAAAACCTCCGGCACACACCGGGGGTCAATGAGCATGGAGCCGATGACCGCCTGCTCCGCGGGAGCGGAGTAGGGGACCTTCCTGCCCAGCAGTTCATCCATGGCAAATCCCTCAGGGCGTCATAGGACGCCGTCTTGTTCTGTTACGCCTCCACCACCAGCACATTGATGGTGCCGTTGGTCTCAAAGCCCAGCTTGGCTTTGACGGTGTAGCTGCCGAAGCTCTTGATGGGTTCGGCCTGCACGATCTTGTTCTTCTCGATGTCGATGTCAAACTGCTCCTTCAGGGCATCGCTGATCTCCTGGGAGGTGACGGCGCCGAAGAGCTTGCCGGCTCCGCCGGCTCTGGCGCGGATGATGACCTGCACGCCCTCCAGCTTCCTGGCGTTTTCCTGGGCCTGGGCCTTTTCACGGGCCAGCTGCGCGGCCTTGGCCTTCTCCTTGAGCTTCATGGCGTTGATATTATCTGCGGTGGCCTCGGCGGCAAGTCCGCGGGGCAGCAGGTAGTTTCTGGCGTACCCGTCGGAAACCTCCTTCATCTCACCCTTCTTGCCCTGGCCTCTCACGTCTACTTTGAAAATAACCTTCATCTATATGTTGCTCCTTTCACGAAAGATAATCGTCTATCGCGGTGTAAACTTTTTTGACGGCGCTTTGCAGCTCCACACCCGCAAACTGCGCCGCCGCGGCGCTGCGGTTGCCGCCGCCGCCCAGAGACTCCATGATCAGCTGGACGTTCACATCCCCGATGGAGCGGGCGGAGGCAAAGGAGCCGCCCTTCCCGTCCGGCGCCACCACGATGGAGGCGTCCACCCCGGAGATGTTCAGCAGCTCGTCGGCCGCCTGGGCGGCCACCACCCGGTCCTGGGGTTCCTCCGGCGCAGCCACGGCGATGCCGCGGTAGACCTCCGCAAGCTGGAGGATCTTGTATTTGGCCACGGCCCCGTCCAGGTCCAGCTGCAGCAGACGCTTGACGGCGGTGGTGTCGGCTCCCATGCGGCGCAGCCAGGCGGCCGCGTCAAAGGTACGCTCGCCGGTACGCATGGTAAAGCTCTTGGTATCCAGCACGATGCCGGCCAGCAGCGCGTCCGCCTCGCAGCGGAGCACCTCGCCGGCCTCCGGCAGCTCCTGCAGGATCTCGCTGACCAGCTCGCAGGCCGAGGAGGCGTAGGGCTCGATAAAGCCCAGGGCCGCGTCCTGAATATAGGTGGCCGCCACCCGGTGGTGGTCGATGACGGCGACCCTCGCCCCGGCGCTCAAGAGAGCGGGGACCTCCACCTGCTCGGGGCGGCTGGTATCCACCACCACCACCAGGGCGTCCTCCTCCAGCTTGGAGGGCAGCTCCGACGGGGCGAGGAACACGTCCCGGTATTCCGCTTCCCGGCGGACCCGGTCGGCCAGAGGCTTTGCGGCGGAGTGGGGAATGTCGGCCACGATGTTGGCCTTCACGTCCAGCTGCCGCGCAATGGCATAGACGCCGACGGCGGCGCCGTAGCTGTCCAGATCTCCGAAGCGGTGGCCCATGATGTAGAGCCGGGAGGAGTCCTTCACCAGCTCCGCAAAGGCGTTTGCCACCACGCGGGACTTGACCTTGTTGCGCTTTTCAACCTCGAAACCACGGCCGCCGTAGAACTCAAAGCCCATGCGGTTTTTGATGACGGTCTGGTCGCCGCCGCGGGAGAGAGCCAGTTCACCGGCGGTGTCGGCAAACTGCAGGGCCTCGGCGAAGGTCTCCCCCTCGGAGCCGAGACCGATGGAGATGGAGGCGGCGATGCCGCTGGGGCTGACCACCTCGTGGATGTCGTCGGTGATGGAGAACTTGTCGGCCTTGAGCGCCTCCATGGCCTGGTGCTCCATCAACAGCAGATAGCGGTCCCGGTCATAGCGGCGGATGATCCCGTCAAACCCGGCGCACCACTGGCCCAGCTTGTCCTCAATGGCGTCTCTCAGGTCGTTCTTGATGCGGTCGGGCTGGTTCTTTACCAGCTCGTCCAGATTGTCGATGATGACGACGCCCGCCACGGGGCGGGTGCTCTCGTAGCGGAGACGGATGTTGTCGTAATCCGTCACGTCCACCCAATAGCTGATGGCCATGAAGGCGCTGTTCTCCGCGTCCTTCTCCGAGTGGATCAGGTTGCCGTGCAGCTGGTACTTGCGCCCCTGCACCTCCAGCAGCGTGGGGTAGCGGGTCTTGCCCTCCAGCAGCCACTTGCCGGAGAATTGCGGCACCAGCTCGGCCAGGTTCGCGTCCAGGCGGGTGCCGGTCTCGCCCACCATCTGGAAGAACATCTCGTTGCCCCAGATCACGCGGGAGTCTTCAATGGCAAACACCGCGATGGGCAGCGGGAAATTCATGAGCGTGCTGCTCTTGGCATTTTCCGTGTCATAGGTGATGGATTCAATATAGGCGGCCAGCTGCTTTGCCTTCCGGCGCCGGGTAATCAGGTTGAAGATCAGCAGCAGCAGGATCGCCGCGCCCTCGGCCGCGGCCAGACGGTAATGCTCCAGATAGAGCGCCGCCGCAGCGAAGAGAACAAGGAACAGAAACGGCAGCTTTCCGGGTTCGGTCAGCCGACGCAGCGTCTTGTTCAATCTTGACACCTCCTTCTCCGTGAACCAAATCGTCAAATAGGGGGATACGATGTTACATTATACCAAATCTGCCGGCTCTTTACAATCATAAATTCCTCTTTCAGGCGGACAATAACTCAAAAAGAAAAGGAAAACAGGGGGAGACGGCATATGAAAGCGGTGATTCTGGCGGGAGGCATGGGCACGCGCCTGAAAAGCGTGACCGGAGAACACCCCAAGCCCATGGCGCCGTTCCTGGGCAGACCCCTGATGGAGCACATCGTACGGCTCCTGCGGGAAAACGGCTTTGACGAGATCTGCTGCACCCTGCGCTACCGGGCCGGGGAGATCATGGCCCACTTCGGTGACGGCTCCCGCTTCGGTGTCAGGATGGAGTACCGCATCGAGACCGAGGCCCTGGGCACGGCGGGGGGTGTGAAGAACTGCGCGGACTTCTTCGGGGACGAGGACTTTCTGGTCATCAGCGGGGACGCGGCCTGTGACTTTCCGCTCTCCCGCCTGATGGAGGAGCACAGGGCCGGCGCCGCTGCCGCGACCCTCGCCCTCTGCCGCAGCGCCCTGCCGCTGCGCTACGGCCTTGCGGTGACGGACGGGGCGGGGGACATTCGGGCTTTCATCGAAAAACCGACCTGGCCCAGGGTGGTGAGCGACCTGGTGAACACCGGCATCTATGCGCTCTCGCCGCGGGCGCTGGAAATGGTGCCGGAGGGGCCCTTCGACTTCGGCAGGGACCTGTTTCCCCTGCTGCTGAGGCGCGGCGAGCGGCTGCACGGCACGGTGCTGGAGGGCTACTGGTGCGATATCGGCACGCCCCAGGCCTATTACCGCTGCTGCGCCGACGCCCTGGACGGAAAGCTGCGTATCACCCCCGGCGAGGCCTTTACGCTGCGGGAGGAACAGGCGGCGGCGGACGAGCCGGAGACAGGGGCGTGTGCCGAGTGTGACTGCCGGGACCGGGCAGCGCTCATGGGGGCGCTCTCGGAGCTGATGCTGGAGCTGGGGGCGGAGTTTGACGACGGCATCCGCGTGCACGGCGGGGGCTATGAGCTGCACATCAGCCCCAGCGCCGCGCGCTCTGCGGTGCGCATTGCGGTCCGGTCCGGGGACGCGGAGTTTGCAAAAGCCCTCTGTCTCTCCGCCAGAGACGTGGCGGAAAAGCTGGGGATGTGAGAGAAAAGGGAGAGCGCCCGCCGGGGCGCTCTCCCTTTTCAGTTTGTCAAAAAAGTCCTTGATGGACTTTTCTGACAAACTACAGCCGCCGAGCATTTTGCTCAGAGCAAAATGCTATTACCCGGAAAGCCTTGAGAAATCAAGGCTTTCCGGACGGCGGTTTATCCAACTCGAGGCGGGCCTTGCCCCCTCGAGCTCCCCTGCGGCCCTGTTGTCCTTCATAACCGCAGGTTTTTTGACAGTCTCAAAAGGGAGAGCGCCCGCCGGGGCGCTCTCCCTTTTGTACAAGAATATGGTGTAAAGTTTGTACAGAATTGCCAATTTAATTCCCAGTAAATTTATAGTAAATTAAAAAAGTAGGAATTGAAAGGAGGGCTGCCCTTGAATGTGACCAGCAAGGGGCGCTATGCCCTGCGGGTGATGCTGGACCTGGCCCGACACCGGGAGGACGGCTTCATCTCCCTGAAAACGGTGGCCGACCGGCAGGAGATCTCCCAGAAATACCTGGAGGCCATCATCAGCGCCCTGAAAAAAGAGGGCCTGGTGGAGAGCAGCCGGGGCAAGGAGGGAGGCTACCGCATCGCGAGAGAACCGACGGACTGTACGGCGGGGGAGGTGCTCCGCTGTCTGGAGGACAGCCTGGCCCCGGTTCCCTGCGTCCGGGAGGACGCCGTCAACTGTGAGCGGGCGGGCTTCTGCCTGACGCTCCCCATGTGGAAGGAGCTGGACGCCATCACCAACGCCTACCTGGACAGCGTGCGGCTGAGCGATCTGCTCACCGGCGAGCGCTGGCGGGATTGAGGAAGCCCCCCCCCAGTCTGGCCTTCGGCCAGCCGGCCCGCTTGTCTGAAGGGAGCCTATAAGGAAGTAATTTATTAGAAAGGATCGAATTTCCATGTTTGTATATGCAGATAACGCAGCCACCACCTGCGTGAGCAAAACCGCGCTGGACGCCCTGCTGCCCTGCCTGACCGAGAACTGGGGCAACGCCTCCAGCCTTTACTCCTTCGGCCAGAAGGCGGCGGAGCTGCTGGAGGAGTCCAGAAAGACCGTGGCCGCGTGCCTCGGCGCGGCCAACCCCCGGGAGATCTACTTCACCTCCTGCGGCAGCGAGGCGGACAACCAGGCCCTGGTCTCCTGCGCGAAGCTGGGCGCCCGCAAGGGCAAGAAGCACCTGATCTCCACGAAGTTTGAGCACCACGCCATCCTCCACACCCTGAAGGCCCTGGAGAAGGAGGGCTTCGAGGTGACGCTGCTGGACGTGCATGAGGACGGCGTCGTCCGCGTGGAGGACGTGGCGGCCGCCATCCGGGAGGATACCTGCTGTGTCTCCGTCATGTTTGCCAACAACGAGGTGGGCACCATCCAGCCCATCAAAGAGATCGGTGCCCTCTGCCGGGAGAAGGGCATCCCCTTCCACACCGACGCCGTGCAGGCCGTGGGCCACATCCCCGTGAACGTGGAGGAGATGAACATCGACCTGCTCTCCCTCTCCGGCCACAAGTTCCACGCGCCCAAGGGCGTGGGCGTGCTCTACTGCCGCAAAAACATCCCCCTGTTCTCCTTCATCGAGGGCGGCGCCCAGGAGCGCGGCAAGCGCGCCGGCACCGAGAACATCGCGGGCATCTGTGCATTGGCCGCGGCCCTCAAAGAGAGCTGCGACAATATGGAGGAGAATGCCGCGAAGATGTGCGCCATGCGCGACAAGCTCTTTGCAGAGCTCGGCAAGATTCCCCACAGCAAGATCAACGGCTCCCTTGAGCACCATGTGCCCGGCACCGTCAACATGTGCTTTGAGGGCATCGAGGGCGAGAGCCTGCTGCTGATGCTGGACCGGAAGGGCATCTGCGCCTCCTCCGGCAGCGCCTGCACCTCCGGCTCCCTGGATCCCAGCCACGTGCTGCTGAGCCTGGGCATTCCCCACGAGCTGGCCCACGGCTCCCTGCGGCTCTCCATCGGCGAGTATAACACCATGGAGGAGATCGACTACATCATTGAGGTGCTGCCCGGCATCGTCCAGTATCTGCGCGACATGTCCCCCATCTGGGACGCGCTGGAAAAGGGCGAGAAGGAACATCTCTGCTGATTCTCAACGGCGAAACACGGGTTCGCCGTTGATTACCACTCGCTTTTATCGCGCGCGGCGGGGCGGAACACGCCGCGCTTGGTCGAAGCGAAGGCTCGCACAGCTCGCCTCAGGGTGTCTTTGAGGCAGCAAAGCTGCCACAAAGACGATTTCAAACACCTTCGGGGCAGTAGACTTTTCTTTGCAGCCGGTAAAGCTGCGCTCTGCAAATCATAAGGAGGAACACACAATGGCATTATACAGTGAAAAGGTCATGGACCATTTTGAGAATCCCCGCAACGTGGGCAAGCTGGCCGACGCCGACGGCATCGGCGAGGTGGGCAACGCCAAGTGCGGCGACATCATGCGCATGTACATCAAGGTGGACGACGGCATCATCACCGACGTGAAGTTCAACACCTTCGGCTGCGGCAGCGCCATCGCCACCAGTTCCATGGCGACCGAGCTCATCAAGGGCAAGCCCATTGAGGAGGCACTGGAGCTGTCCAACAAAGCGGTGGTGGAGGCCCTGGACGGTCTCCCCGCCTACAAGCTGCACTGCTCGGTACTGGCCGAGCAGGCGGTCCGCGCCGCGGTGATCGACTACTACGAGAAGCACAACATCCCCTACGACAAGGAGAAGTTCAAGATCACCGACTGCGAGGAGTGCGAGGAGGGACGCCTGCACTGATCCCCGCGAAACGATAAAAGCGCGCTGCAAAGCCTATCCCGTCATTCCGAGCCAGTGCTCACACTGGCGTGGGAATCCGCTCTCTGAAATACGGATTGCCACACCAGTGACATCGGTCACTTAAGTGAGCGTCCAAATCTTTGATTTGGCTGACGCGAACTTACACCTCAGGTGGGTTCGCAATGACAAAGGGGGTGCTTTGCAGCGCGCTTTTCGATTTACCGGTTACTTGATCTTCAGCTGCGGGCGGTAGAACTCAAAGATCACCGCGTCCCGATGGCGTTCGGCCCGCTCGTTGCGCGCGGTCCAGCCGAAGCGCATGGCGCCCAACGCCTCGCTGAAGCGCACCGCCAGGGGCCTGAAGCCGATGCGGTAGGCGATGAACTGGGGGCGGGACAGGAAGTTCATCAGGCAGCGGCTGAGCAGATAGGCCGTGGGCTTTTTCACCGTGTCGCCGTAGTCCTTCACCGTGGTGGCCAGCTGGCCGCGCACCAGGTCCTTCGCGTGCAGCTTGAACCAGCGGACGATCATGGGGTTGAAGCTCTCGATGCAGACCTGGCCCTCGTAGTCGCAGAGAATGGCGTAGGTCTTCTCACACAGTTCCCGGTTGCGCCTGCTGTTTTTCAGCTCCACGATCAGCGGCCCCCGGCCTTTGATGACCGCCAGCGCCTCCGTCAGCAGGGGGATGCGCTGCTCGGTGCCGCAGAGGCGGAGCAGCCGCAGCTCGTCAAAGCTCTTTTCGTCCACCCGGGCGTGCACGCCGCAGACCCGGTCCAGGGTGTCGTCGTGGAAGACCACCACCTGCCCGTCTCTGGACAGCTGCACGTCCAGCTCCACGCCGTAGCCGGCCCGGGCCGCCAGACGGAAGGCTTCCAGGGAGTTTTCGGGCACGCTCTTGTCCTCGCTGTGCAGCCCCCGATGGGCAAAGCTCCTGCCGTAAAAGGGGGCCTTCTGCCGCTTGGTGACGCCGCCGGGGGCCAGCAGGAAGACCGGCAGCCCCGCCGCGGCACAGATCCCCGCGCCGATCAGCGCGGGCTTTTTCAGCTTTTCGGGAAGGGAAATCTTCACAGATCAATACCTCATTATTCAAATTTGTATTTTGTCAGGACATGTGCCTGACAAAATACACATCTCAGCGCTCCAGTGTGCGAGCCCCGGCGGGGCGAGTGCATGCAGAGCGCTGCAAATCTCGCCGAAATGCCTGCATTTCGGCGATTTTAGTCGCCGTCCAGCGCTTCGAGGCCGACAACGTTCTCCACCTTGTGGGCCTTGATGTTTTTGACCAGGACGGTGAAGACGATGAAGCTCAGCACCGTGAGGATGCAGGAGTAGACCGGCAGGGTGCGCCAGGCGCCGGTGACGTTGAAGACCAGGCCCAGCAGGACAGGCGTGACGGTCTGGGCGGACATGGAGGCCGCGTAGTAGTAGCCGGTGAACTTGCCGATCTTCCTGGAGGAGCAGAGCTCAACCACCATGGGGAAGGAGCAGTTGTGCACCAGCGCCATGCCGAAGCCCTTGATGGCCCAGACGATGTAGAGGATGGAGGGGAAGGTGAACTCCCCATGGGCGGCGCTGGCAGCGGTGACGCCGGTGGGGGAGACCGTACACATGATGACAAGCGCCACAAAGGTGATGCCGAGACCGCAGGAGATGGTCCACTTTCGGCCGATCTTGTCCGCGATGCCGCCGGCGATGGCAAAGCCGACAACGCTGGCCAGGCCCCCCGCGATGGTCAGCACCATGGTGGCGGAGGAGACGGAGTTGAGGTAGTAGATGACGTAGTTGCCGATGTAGGTGCCGATGGCGTTGTCGGACATGAACCAGAGAAACTCCGCCGCCAGGATCGCCAGCAGCATGGTCTTGTTCTCTTTGGACATGGGCTTGTCGTCGTCAATGGGGGTGGCGATGGCGGCCAGGCGCTCGCCCTCGGCCATCTGTTCCTTCATCTCCTCGTGGATCTCGTTCTCCCGGACCGTGAAGAACAGCACCAGGGCGGAGATGACCATCAGCACCGAGGCGATCAGGAAGGGCAGCTCAATGGTCCAGATCCTGCGGGCCTCGTCGGCGGCGTTGATGTAGTCGGAGAGCTTGAGGAAGATACCCAGGACCGTGGCAAAGGCACCGCCCAGATAGCCCATGATGTTGATGATGCCGTTGGCCTTGGCCCGGAGGGGTTTGGGCGTGATGTCCGGCATGAGGGCCACAGCGGGGTTGCGGTACATCATCATGAACATGAGCACGATCCCCATGAGGATCACCATGCCGACGATGTTGTTGTTGTGGAAGAAGAGCGGGATGAAGGGGAAGGCCACCGCCGCCACAAAGGTGCCCGTGAGGATGTAGGGCATGCGCTTGCCGATGGGGGTCACGGTCTTGTCGGAGAGATTGCCGAAGATGGGCAGCAGGATCAGCGCGGCCAGGTTGTCGCAGGCCATGATGATGCCCACCAGCCACTGGACCTGCAGGATCTTCTTCGGGTCGCCGGCCTTGAGCTGGGCCGAGGACAGCCCGTACATCCGCCGGGCGAAGATGTCCGTCAGAAAGGTGGGACACCAGGAGTCGTACACCTGCCAGAGCAGCAGGATGCCGAAGAAGGCAAAGCCGATGAGGAAGGTGCGCCGGTAGTTCAGGCGCAGCGGGGAGGTGTTGTCGTTTGCTTTCATATTCGTCGTCCTCTGTTCAGATTTTTATTTCCTGCACTCGGGCATCAGCTCATCCGAGATGACCTTCAGCATCCGGTCGAAGCAGTCCACGTCCTCCCGGGGAAAGCGCTGTTCGATGCGCTCCATCACGGTCTTTTCGTAGTTCGCCAGAAGATTCATATAATTATAGAACTTCTCCGACAGGATCAGGTGATATTCCCGCCGGTCGGTGGTGGAGTTCTGGCGCACCAGATAGCCCTTCTTGATGAGGTTGTTGACCTTGTAGGTGGCGTTGGACTGGGAGATGTTGAGGAAATCCGCAAACTGGCCCACCGTGGGCTCGTCCAGCATCTTGATGACCTCCAGGGAAAAGGCCTCCATGGCGGACAGAGAACCGTCCCGTTCGCGCACCAGCTCAAAGACGCGGCGGTAAAACTGCAGCTTGAATTTATCATAGACTTCGGTGAAGTTGGTTTCCAGCATCTGTAAGACGCCTCCTCTCGGATATGCGGGCGCGGGCCACCGAGACAGGCCGTGTGCCGATATCCATATTTTACCCCTTTTGGTGGCCGATGTAAAGTCCGAACGCTTTTGTACAATCTGTGAATTTTCGCGTTTTGGCCCGCGCGCACCCTTGACAAAGAAGGGGGAGGATGCTATATTAGCACTCGAAAGAAGAGAGTGCCAACAGTCGAACGGCCCGAGTGCTAAACCGGGCTGCGGCGATATGAACGGAGCTTGCGAGGGAATTCTCCCGTAAACAAAAGCAAAGCCCGGCGACAGCGGGTTTGCTTTTGAGAGGACGAGCAGCGGAGAGAGCAAGCCTTCGCCACACCTGGCGGAGGCGAGACGATACGGTGCTTGCGAGGACGACATGGCGATCAGTGAGCGGAAAAAGAAAATACTGGCGGCCGTGGTGGACGAGTACGTCCGCACCGCCGAGCCTGTGGGCAGCAAGGCCATCGCGGCCACCGCGGGCCTGGGCTGCTCCTCCGCCACCATCCGCAACGAGCTGGCGGAGCTGGTCAGCCTCGGGTATCTGGAACAGCCCCACACCTCCGCCGGACGCGTGCCCACCCCCATGGGCTACCGCATGTACGTCAACGAGCTGATGGAACGCCAGAAGCTCAGCCTGGAGGAGACGGAGGATCTCAACCGCCGCATGAACCAGAAGCTGCGGGAGCTGGACGATACCATCTCCGACGTCAGCCGCCTGGCCTCCCAGATCACCGACTATCCGGCCCTGGCCCTCACCACCAGGACGGCGGTGACCATCAAGCGCTTCGATATCATCTATGTGGACGCCAACACCTTCATCCTGGTGCTGCTGCTCAGCGACAACAGCGTGAAGAACAAGCTGGTGCATCTGCCGGTTTCGGTGGACCAGAAGCTGGTGCAGCGGCTGTCCAGCCTCTTCAATTCCGGCTTCACCGGCATCACCGACGAGCAGATCACTCCGCTTCTCATCAACTCCACCGAGCGCGCCGCCGACGACACCATGGGCATCACCTCCGTCATCGCGGCCTTCGCCATTGAGGTGCTGAGTGCCGCCACCGCGCCCACCGCTTTCGTCAGCGGCGAGAACAGACTGCTCAACCAGCCGGAGTTCCGGGACCCCGAGAAAGCCCACCGGCTGATGGGATATCTCTCCGGAGGCGGCTACCTGCTGCCGCCGGACGCGCAGATGGACCGGGCCGGGGAGGTCCGGGTGCTGATCGGCCCGGAGAATGTGGCCGAGGAGCTGAAGGACTCCAGCGTGGTGATCGCCACCTACGACGCGGGAGACAACACAAAGGGCATGATCGGCGTGGTGGGGCCGACGCGGATGGACTACTCCGCGGTGGCCGCCAAGCTCTCCGCCCTGGCCGCCGGCCTGTCCAGGCGCCTGGGCAGCGGCGAGGCCCCGCCCGAGGGCCTGCACAACAAACTGATCATCAAGGGAGATACAGGAAATGAGTAAGAACAAGGAAAAGGAAGCGGCGGAGGAGGTCAAGGAGGAACAGACCGCAGCCGCCGAAGAGAGTCAGGAAGAGACCGAAGCCGCCCCGGCGGAAACCCCGGAGGAGGCCCCCAAGGCGGAGGAAAAGCCCGCCGAGGAGAAGAAGGCCGAAAAGGACCCCGCCGCCGAGCTTGCCGCCATGAACGACAAGTATCTCCGGCTGATGGCCGAATACGACAACTACCGCAAGCGTAGTCAGAAGGAGAAGGATGCCCTCTACGGGGACATCAAGGCCAACACTCTCAAATCCTTCCTGCCGGTCTACGACAACCTGGTGCGGGCGCTGGCCCAGCAGACCGAGGACGAGGCCTACAAGAAGGGCGTGGAGATGATCATGACCCAGTTCAACAGCACCATGGAAAAGCTGGGCGTGACGCCGATGGACTGCCTGGGGCAGAAATTTGACCCCGCCTTCCACAACGCGGTGATGCACGTGGAGGACGAGGAAAAGGGCGAAAACGAGATCGTGGAGGTCTTCCAGCAGGGCTTCATGCTGGGCGACAAGGTGATCCGCTTCGCCATGGTAAAGGTAGCAAACTGAGGCTTATCCGGCGAAAGCCGTTGAGCATATAAATATGTAAAAAAATAGATCACATATACAGGAGGAAAAAACAATGAGCAAGATTATCGGTATCGATTTGGGTACTACCAATAGCTGTGTCGCCGTTCTCGAGGGCGGCGAGCCCGTCGTCATCCCCAACGCTGAGGGCGCCCGCACCACCCCGTCCGTCGTGGCCTTCGCCAAGACCGGCGAGCGTATGGTGGGCCAGGTGGCCAAGCGCCAGGCCGTCACCAACCCCGACCGCACCATCTCCTCCATCAAGCGCGAGATGGGCTCCAACTACAAGGTGACCGTGGACGGCAAGTCCTACACCCCCCAGGAAATCTCCGCCATGGTGCTGCAGAAGCTGAAGGCCGACGCCGAGGCTTACCTGGGCGACACCGTCACCGAGGCTGTCATCACCGTCCCCGCCTACTTCACCGACGCCCAGCGTCAGGCCACCAAGGACGCTGGCAAGATCGCCGGTCTTGAGGTCAAGAGAATCATCAACGAGCCTACCGCCGCGGCCCTGGCCTACGGCATCGACAAGGAGAACGACCAGAAGATCATGGTCTACGACCTGGGCGGCGGCACCTTCGATGTGTCCATACTGGAGATCGGCGACGGCGTCATCGAGGTTCTGGCTACCGCCGGCAACAACCGCCTGGGCGGCGACGACTTCGACGCCTGCATCACCGATTATCTGGTGAGCGAGTTCAAGAAGTCCGACGGTATCGACCTGTCCACCGACAAGGTCGCCATGCAGCGTCTGCGCGAGGCCGCCGAGAAGGCCAAGGTGGAGCTGTCCGGCGTGACCACTTCCAACATCAATCTGCCCTACATCACCGCCGACGCCACCGGCCCCAAGCACCTGGACGTGACCCTGACGAGAGCCAAGTTCAACGAGCTGACCCACCACCTGGTGGAGAAGACCGCCGGCCCCGTCAAGCAGGCTCTGGCCGACTCCGGCCTCAAGCCCTCCGACATCAGCAAGGTCCTGCTGGTGGGCGGCTCCAGCCGTATCCCCGCCGTGCAGGAGATGGTCAAGTCCCTGACCGGCAAGGAAGGCTTCAAGGGCATCAACCCCGACGAGTGCGTGGCCATCGGTGCCTGCATCCAGGGCGGCGTGCTGAACAAGGACGTGGACGGCATCGTCCTGCTGGACGTGGCGCCCCTGTCCCTGGGCATCGAGACCCTGGGCGGCGTCTGCACCAGACTGATCGAGCGCAACACCACCATCCCCACCCGCAAGAGCCAGGTGTTCTCCACTGCGGCCGACAACCAGACCTCCGTTGAGGTCAACGTCCTGCAGGGCGAGCGCGAGATGGCCGCTTACAACAAGAGCCTGGGCCGCTTCCATCTGGACGGCATCGCCCCGGCCCGCCGCGGCGTGCCTCAGATCGAGGTCACCTTCGACATCGACGCCAACGGCATCGTGAACGTCTCCGCCAAGGATCTCGGCACCGGCAAGGAGCAGCACATCACCATCACCGCCTCCTCCAACATGTCCAAGGAGGACATCGACAAGGCCGTCAAGGAGGCCGAGATGTACGCGGCCGAGGACAAGAAGCGCCGCGAAGAGGTGGACACCCGCAACCAGGGCGACCAGATGGTCTACCAGACCGAGAAGACTCTCAGCGAGATGGGCGACAAGCTCGACCCCGCCGACAAGAGCGAGGTGGAGGCCAAGCTCCAGGCCCTGAAGAACGCCCTCACCGGCACCGACACCGCTGCCATCAAGGCGGCCACCGATGAACTGACCCAGGCCTTCTACAAGGTCTCCGAGAAGATGTATCAGGCGGCCGGCGGCGCCCAGGGCGCGGGCTTTGATCCCAGCCAGGCCGGCGGTCCCAACCCCGGCGCCGGCAGCCAGGGCGGCCAGGATTACTATGACGCCGACTACACCGTGGTCGACGACGACAACAAGTAATGTCCCGGCGCAAAGCAATCTGAATCCAGCTCAGGCGGAGTTTCCCACTCCGCCTGAGAGCATGTATATGAGGAGGCCCCAATGGCCGATAAGAGAGACTATTACGAGGTCCTGGGCGTCAGCAAGGACGCCAGCCAGGACGAAATCAAAAAGGCATTCCGCAAGCTGACCAAGGAGAACCACCCGGATCTGCACCCCGGCGACAAGGCCTGCGAGGAGCGCTTCAAGGAGGGCAACGAGGCCTACGAGGTTCTCTCCGACCCCGACAAGCGCAAGAAGTACGACCAGTTCGGCTTCGCCGCTTTTGATCCCAATGCGGGCGCGGGCGGCGCGGGCGGCTTCGGCGGCTTTGACGGCTTCGGCGGTTTCGGCGGCTTCGGGGATATCTTCGGGGATATCTTCGGCTTCGGCGGCGGCACACGCTCCAACCCCAACGCCCCCCGCAAGGGAGAGAGTCTGCGCGCCACGCTGAACATCAGCTTTGAGGAGGCGGCTTTCGGCTGCAAAAAGGAGGTCACCGTGGGCCGCGTGGAGCAGTGCACCGACTGCAAGGGCACCGGCTGCGCCCCCGGCACCACCCCGGAGATCTGCCCGGACTGCAAGGGCACCGGCAGCGTCACCGTCAGCCAGCGCACGCCCTTCGGCGTGATGCAGTCCTCCTCCCCCTGCTCCAAGTGCCGCGGCACCGGCAAGATCATCCATCAGCCCTGCAAAACCTGCCGGGGCATGGGCAATGTCCGCCGCCAGCACAAGATTGAGATCAACGTCCCCGCCGGCATCGACGACGGCCAGACCATCTCCAAGCCGGGTGCCGGCAACGCGGGCGCCAACGGCGGCCCCGCCGGCGACCTGCTGGTGACCGTCATGGTCAAGCCCCACCCCCGCTTTGAGCGGGACGGCACCTCCGTGCTGCTGGAGCAGGAGATCAGCTATGCCCAGGCGGTCCTGGGCGCCGAGGTGGAGGTCCCCACGCTGGACGGCAAGGTCAAGCTCACCATCCCCGAGGGCACCCAGCCCGGCGCGGTCTTCCGTCTGCGGGGCAAGGGCATCCCCTATCTGCGGGGCACCGGCCGCGGCGATCAGTTCGTCTCCGTCACGGTCAAGGTGCCGAAGAATCTGACCGGCTCCCAGAAGGAACTGCTGCGCCAGTTTGCCGCCTCCATGGGTGAGCTGGACGGCGAAGCCGGACACTCCATTTTTGGCCGGAAGAAGAAATGATGCAAAAATAGTGAATTTTTTTCAGCTTACAGTTGCTTTCCACCCCCGCAATGTGCTAGAGTAGAGAAGGTGTGAGGATTGTTCCCCGCGCCGGAATGTGAATTGAAGTGAAGGAGAAGCGTCATGAGCGAGAAATACGCGGCAGAGTTTCAGACGATCATTGAAAAAGCCAAATCCCAGGAACGCCCGATGCGCGTCGCCGTTGCAGGCGCCGACGCCGAGAATATGCTCCGCGGCCTCTTCCAGGCCGAGGCTGAGGGCTGGGTCAAACCCATCCTCGTGGGCAACTATGAGAAGATCCGTGCCACGCTGGAGACCATCGGCTGCGTTGACCGCAAGTACGATATCCAGCCCACCGCAGACGGGGACAGCCCCGTGCAGTTTGCCATCGAGATGATCAACGCCGGCAAGGCCGACGTGCTGATGCGCGGCAACACCCAGACCCGCGATTTCCTGATGCCCATTCTCAACAAAGCCAACCACCTGATCCGCAAGGACGCGCTGGTGACTCATGTGGTGCTGCTGAAGGTCCCCGGCTACGACCGGCTGCTGGCGGTGTCCGATGTGACGCTGCTCATCAACCCCACCGAGGAACACCGGGAGCTGGTCGTGAAGAACATGGCACGCACCCTGCACGCCTTCGGCATCCCCAAGCCGAACATTGCACTGCTGGCCATGGTGGAAAAGCCCAGCTACCATATGCGCGACACCGTGGAGGACCAGAACATGGTCCGCAAGCACAGCCACAAGCCCATTGCCGAGTGCAATCTGGCCGGCCCCATCGCCTACGACCTGATCATCAGCAAGGAGGCCGCCCGCCTGAAGAACTACGACTGCCCCTACTGCGGTGAGTTCGACGGCATCGTGGTGCCGAACCTGATGTCCGGCAACCTGCTGGTCAAGGTGCTGGAGCACAACGCCGGCGCCATCGGCTGCGGTGTGCTGGCCGGTGCGAAGATCCCCGTGGCCATCGCCTCCAGAAGCGACAACGAGGAGAAGACCTATCTGTCCCTGGCCGCCTGCGGCGCCATGATCGTGGACGGGGACGTGGAGAAGTAAACACTGTTTATCCACAAAAAAACCTTCACCCATCGGGTGAAGGTTTTTTTCTTGTCAGAACAGATCACAGCTGCTTCATCACGCGCATGAAGAACTCCACCGCCCGGGTGATGCACTCGAGACGGATGCGCTCGTCGTTGCCGTGGATGCTGTGGCGCTCCTCGGCGGTCATGTCCATGGCGGAGAAGCGGTAGACCTTGTCAGAGATCTCGCCGTAGTGGCGGCTGTCGGAGCACTGGACCATCAGGTAGGGGGCGACCAGACAGCCCTTCCAGGTGCCGGAGACCGCGTTGGAGACGATCTCCCAGCCCTCGCAGTCGGTGCGTGAGATGCGGCTGGGCTCCATGCTGTGGAGATTGCTGAGCTGGATGTCCTTGTCGCCGATGACGCCTTTGATGTAGTCGATGGCGCCCTGCACGGAGTCGGCCGGGTTGAGACGGAGATTGGCCACCATGGAGGCCGAGGGCGGGATGACATTGGGGGCCTTGCTGCCCTTCATCTGGGTGAAGGCCACGGTGGTGCGCACCAGGGCGTTGAGCTCGCCGCCGGTCTTTTTGGTCAGCAGATTCAGCACCCAGCCGAAGGCCCAGAGGTTGGCAAAGATCATCCGGTAGAGGAAGCCGGAGTGGCGGCCCAGGGTGTCGAACATCTCCAGCACGGGCTTGGTAAAGTGCATTTTGAAGGGGTGGGACTCCAGCTTGGCACAGGCCATGGAGAGCTTGCCAACCGGGGTGTGAGGCGCGGGGGCGGAGGCGTGGCCGCCGGCGCCGGAGATGGAGAACTCCAGATTCATCAGACCCTTTTCCGCAATGCCGATCAGCGCGCACTGGCCCTTGACACCGGGGAAGACGTCCTCCACCACGGCGCCGCCCTCGTCCAGCACCAGCCTGAGCTCCACGCCCTGCTCCTTGAAATACTGCACGATGTTCTCCGCGCCGGGGCCGTTCACTTCCTCGCCGCCGGAGAAGGCAAAATATACGTCGTGCTCCGGCTGGAAGCCCTGGCGGATCAGGTTCTCCGCGCCGGAGAGGATACCGTTGAAGGTGACCTTGGTGTCCAGGGTGCCGCGGCCCCACATGACGCCGTCCTCCACGATGGCCTCAAAGGCGGGCTTGCGCCAGTTTTCCTCCTCCACGGGCACCACATCGTAGTGGGCCATCAGCACCGCGGGCTCGCCCGGGTTTTTCCCCTGCCAGTGAAACAGCAGGCCGCGGCCCTCAAAGCGCGTGAGCGGGCAGGTCTTCCACACATTGGGGTAGAGCGTGGGCAGCAGGGCGATGAGCTTTTCAAATTCCGCATCGTCCTCCAGGGCGGAATCCTCGTAGGATACGGTTTTGCACCGGATCAGCTCCGAGAGATTGCGGATGCTGGCCTCGTTGTCCTGCTCGATCTCCGCAAAGGTCTTTTCCTCCGCCTTCGGCGGGGTGAACATCAAGGTGCGGGCCAGGATGATGACCAGCAGCACCAGCAGAATGTAAAGAATGATCATGGCGTTTCCTCCTTACAGCAGGTTTTTCTTGTACAGGATGCGCGATACCGCCAGCGTGAACAGCACGCCCACCGGCACCATGATGCTCACCACCTTGCCCAGGGCGGGGATGGCGATGAAAAGGATCAGCATCAGGCAGACCGGCGCGATGGCGATCTTCCAGTTGCGGGAGATGTACACCACGCCCAGGCCCCCGAAGAGGGCGGGCAGGATCTGGTCGAAGGCCGGGGCCAGGGCCGGGGAGTTGAGCACGGGCGTCAGCGGCGTGATGAGCAGCACACCCAGTACGATGATCAGCGTGGTCACGATGCTGGAGACCGCAATGGCGATGGTGGAGACCACCTCACCCTCCTCGGTCTTTACATCCGCGTTCACCAGTTCCAGGGCGTTGAGGGCCGCCGGGGCTTTGAGGTTTGTGATGTTGCCGGTGACAAAGGCGAGATACGAGCCGCCGGCGCCCAGCATGGGCACAAAGGTAAAGGTCTCGATGACGCCCACCGCCCAGTACATGGGCGCGGTGGCCAGCATCCCGAAGGCAAAGCCGCGCCAGTCGATCCCGGCGTCAAAGAGCAGGCTCACCGCCACGGGGAAGAGCATCAGGATGACCATGACGGACAGGTTCCAGATGCGTCCGTCCCGGTGGACGGAGTCGATGTAGGAGAGTTTCTTGTTCATGTCCGCACCTCCTTAACCCAGCCAGGCCGTGATGGGGATGGCGGAGGCCATGCCCACCAGCAGACTGATGGGCAGGGCGTAGTCGTTCATCCAGCGCCACCCCAGCTTCTTCAGCGCCAGGGCGCAGAGCCCCATCATCAGCGCGGACACCAGCATCACCAGCGGCGCGATCAGACCCGTCAGATCTCCGCGGAATACCCCGGCAAAGTTGCAGAACACATAGCCCAGAAAGGCGGAGATCATGCCGAGAAACATGGAGGCCGAGAAGATTTCGCCCCACTTCTTGTCCCGCTTTTCCAGGTTGATCATACCGCCGATGAGCTTTTTGCCCACTACCGGCACCAGCCAGATGCCGGTCATGATGCCCATGGTCATCACCGCCGCCACCGTCACATACTCTGTGGCGGAGAGGCTGGAGACCTTGGCCCATTCCAGACCCATGGCGCTTAGGGCGTTGGCCGCGGCGGGGGTCTCGTAGGTGATGGCGCCCACCACGCTCAGCCGCATCCAGGGCAGGGGAATGCCCAGCTTTTTCGACAGGCTGATGACGCTGATGACGATGGCGGTCGCCGGTGCGACCGTGAAGACCGCGGTGCCGATGACGATGCGTTTGAGCTTGTCCATGGGCATGCCGATCTCCTTGCCGCGCCGCCAGGCCTTGCGCAGAAAGTACACCGACTGCGCCAGCACGATCAGCACGATGATCCCGGCCAGGAGAAACAGGACCGGGTGGTTGACGTTGAATTCCATGTGCATCCTCTCCTTTAGATAAGAAGTATAAGTTGTTTCCACGGAAACTACATGTTCACAGAATATGCCCTGCGCAATGCGCCCCCCTATCTTTCTTTTCGTCTTGCCGAAAAGAAAGACAGCGCCGCGCCCGGTGGAAGAAAGAAAAGGCG
>Ga0256405_10001282_pt1 | contig 69840 bp, 63 predicted proteins | sample RumenRJG_02DNA_FD_189096 | JGI IMG/M metagenome (GOLD analysis project Ga0256405, IMG submission 189096) | Bovine rumen microbial communities from Lethbridge, Alberta, Canada - RJG_02 | ecosystem: Host-associated > Mammals > Digestive system > Stomach > Rumen | place: Canada: Alberta...
GAAAAATGGATGAAAGAAAGAAAAATGAAGCAAAAACCAGAAAAATGAATACCTTTGCAAACAGGTCTTTACCTGTTCAACTTTCGTTGGCAAAACTGTTCACTTTTCGGTGGCAATTTACAAATAATGATCTCATTGCTTCATATTCGGGTAATTCGATACTACTGAATACTATTAATTCGCTTTCTTCAAGTCGTGTCCTTTACGACTACATGATTTCTGACAATGACGGTGAAGAAGAGTTTTACGATATAGATAATAGAACGACCCCGGGTCGTTACTATTATGGCGTAACACGCTATCCTGGTGCAAGGAACAAGCCCTCTATAGATAGCGATGTTCATGTTTTCACCGCGAGCTTTTTGGACGAACGAAAAAAAGCAGAAAATCTTGGGCATGGTTATTTTTACGAGTTATCGACAAAAGATCCATCCATAAAGCCTACACATGTATATAAGATCATTAGTGGACCAGAAGAACTGGATGAAGAAACAGGTTTAATGTTGTCTCCCGCCATAAGAGTTTCAGATATGAATGCGCCTATTGAGAAATGGATTAAAAAGATAGAGGAGACTATTCGTGATAATTTCGATAGGAGGGTAAACAGATGATGTGTATTTTTCTAACGATTGCCCTTGTTTTGCAAGGGATGTTTCACAACGGAGGTTGGGTAGAGATTAGCCTGCAAAACAAGGAAGAAGATAAAGTATTGTTTTGTATTCCCCGTCGCTACTACGAAAGCCATACAGATACTCATGGCCATGGAACTCTGATAGGCTATGATTTAGTCGGTTCAGAGACACATATTGTATATTCACGTGCTATTAATGCAGAACTGGAGATAGAGAGTTGGACCGCCAACCGGGAGACTATTACGGATTCAAAGATTGTAAAGAAAGGCATTCGGGAGGGGATATATTGGAGATCTGATGCATTCATTAAAGATTCTGGAGAAATCGTATTTACATTATTTGGGTACGGTAAAGACTCCTTAGAAATAAACCATATACTGGATTCTGCGCATATTGACAAAGCAAATGAGCAAGCTTATTGGGAAGATTCTTGTGAGAAACATCGGTTCTTAAAAAAGCCGATTCTTAGATTACATGATAAAGGGAGTGTAGTACATCCCGTGAATCAAATCCCTATAGATGCTGCAGAAAGTCGCAAGTTTATCCCGAAAGAGTAAAGTAGAGCATCAAGCTATACTTGGGGAAGCCGCGCGCGCGCTCCCGGTGTCAGTGCTGCCGGAAATATATCTGATCGTACGCTATTTCTCCTTGTCTCATCCTTTTGGCACAAGCTCCGGTTATCTTAGCAGCCGTAAATGGTTGCAAGATGACAAACGAGATGCCTCATAATGCCTGGATGGTCCCTCCTCCGACAGAGATTCCCAGCTATGTTTGGAGCAAGAAATATGATCCGAAACCGCTAAAAATCAAGTCTTCTAAGCTCATCGAAATCAAAGTCGAGGAGTTTTACTATCCTTCAAAAGAAGTGGCTCTGAAAGCGGCGAAAATGGCTGTCAGGGGAAAATCGGGGATGTACTTCGGCTCAATGGAAAATGGAAAAGGGTTTAATGTCTACCTAAATGGGAAGGTGGTGGAGCGTCACATGATCGAGTTCTTGATGAAAAAAAAGTGGCTCGAAGGGATAAGTTATACAAAAACTGACTGCAGTTATACTCCACTGACAAGAGATCCGGACCGGCTTGAAATGGTTGATGAAGGAGTTAGAATAAGCTGAAATCGAGCCCTTATCGAGCCCCACGGATTAAAAGAAAAGCACCTGCATTTCTGCAAGTGCTTGATTCTGAGGAGCTCCCCCTGTAGGACTTGAACCTACGACCCCCTGATTAACAGTCAGGTGCTCTAACCAACTGAGCTAAGGAGGAATTTTAGCGCTGGTCCTTCTTTTACCAGTCCCGAAGTTTTCGTTTCGGGATTGCAAAGGTACTACATTTTTCTGTATCTCCAAATTATTTTTTGATTTTTTTGCTTACCTTTGTTTTCTGTAACCATAACCGGCATCCAGCCTTGTCCCAAGGGGCAGCAAGATGCCACAGAGCTACCTGCATCATGGATATCGACCTCTTGTCAAAGATGGTCAAGGAGCTGATCCTTGACAAAGATGAAGTCTCCCTTCCCGGCGTCGGCACCTTCGTAGCCGAGATGGTCCCTTCGTCCTTCTCCGACAGGGGCTATACCATCAATCCGCCCTACCGGAAGTTGTATTTCCGGCAACGGGTCGACGAGGCAGATACGGCCCTCATGGACTTTTACGCAGCCAGCAATGGCATCGACGCCGGACAGGCGCTGCGGATCCTGACCGATTTCCTCAGCGAGATGCGGGAGGTCCTGAAGCAGAAGAAGACCATCGTGTTCCCCGGACTGGGCCGCCTTCGCGCGACCCGGGAAAACAACTTCTTTTTCGTGGCGGATGAAGACCTGGACATTTTCCCTTCCGGCTATGGCCTGGAGCCGATCTCGCTGAAAACCCATCAGGAGACGCCGGAGGAGGTCTCTACCGTCGTAGAGAGCCTCAAGTCCATCATGGACAAGAAAGCGGCCGAGAATCCGAAGCCCGTTCCTGTCCTCGAGGAGGAAGAACCTGTCGCAGAAGAGCCGTCTGTTGTTACGGAGACAGTGGTTGAAGAAGAACCGACTGCCCAGACAACGCCGCCTGCAGAAGAAAAACCGTTCGCTGCCGAGATAAAAGCCGAAGACGAGAAACCTGTTGTACAGGAAACCATCGTCGTGGAAGAGAAACCCGCCGCAGCGGAAAAGACCGTACCGGAGAAGAAACCTGCCGCAGAGGAGACAACGCCGGCGGATCATCAGGAAAAGGCGAAATCCAACCTGATGCAGTTCGGGCACAATGAAGAGGTCCCTGTCCATCATCACCACCGGAAACCCCGCCGCAGACTTGCCTTATGGATCTGCCTCGGCATCCTGGGGCTGCTGGTCCTCCTGCTCATTCTTTTCCTCGTACTCGCCAACGTAGCGCCGGACTTCATCGATTCCCTCCTCTACACACCCGAGCAACTGGAGATTCTCCGCTACTAGCCCGTTTTCGCCAAGTTATTGATACGCAATATATTCCTGAAAGTGCCTGCCTCAAATTGAAGCAGGCACTTTCAAGATGTTGTTAATACTCAATGTTTTAAGAAAAACAGCCCGACGGGGCTATTTCACCCGGATGCGGCGGCCGATGCGGAGCGTCGTCTTGGCCGTCAGGCCGGGGTTGAGGCGGCAGATGGCATTGACCGTCGTACCGTAGCGGCGGGCGATCTTGCCGAGGTTGTCGCCGGAGCGGATCGTATAGTACTGGGCTGCAGCCGCTTCCCGGGCAGCCTTCTCCTGCGCAGCCTTCTGGACCGCCGCGAGGGAATCCGCTACCTGGTGGTCACGCTGGTCGCCGATGTTGATTTCGTACTCTTCCTCTTCGGACTCGGGCACATACTTGCTGTTCGCATCCAGGTACCGCTTCTTCAGGACGAAGAGGCGGTGCCGCAGGACACCCGTCTCGAAATCAATCAGCCATTCGGGATCGAAGGCATAGCCCTGGTATCGGGTCTCAAAATGCAGATGGGGGCCCGTGGAACGGCCTGTGGAGCCGCCCAGTCCGATGACCTGTCCGGCCTCGACCCAGTCGCCCGCCTCGACCTTCCGCTCGGAAAGATGACCATAGTATGTCTCCAAGCCGTTTTCATGCCGGATCACCACCAGGTTGCCGTACCCGCTGGAATACTTGGAGAAACGGACGCGTCCCGCAAATGCGGCGCCGACCGGATCGCCTTTCTTCAAGGGAAGATCGACGCCCTGGTGACGGCGGCGGTGACGGATGCCGAACGCGGAGTAGACCTTCGTCTGGTTCGGGCAATGATACTCGCTCAGGGTATCGGCCACCCAGATGCGGATGTCGTCCGGAAGGTCAGCCAGCGAGGTATTGTAAGGATTGATGGTCTCCGTGCTCCAGTTCCGGGTGAAGACCTCGCTCTTGAGGGCCTCAGCCGGATCCCGGTAATACTTCCAGGTATTGTCCATGAACAAGACAATCTTGACGCCCGGAGTCTGGGTATCGATGGTATCGAGTGCGTTCTCGCCCGGCACGAGCGACTGCACCGGCTGACGATGGATCCGCGGAATCAGCAATTCCGCATCCTTTTTCGTCTTGACAATGCTGTCCTGGGCGCAGACCGTCCCGCAGGCAAGGACCATGGCGACGGTCCCTGCGATAAAAAACTTCAGATTCTTCATGAATGTTACCTTGTAGCGCCGAACCTGCCTTTCAGAATCTCGTCCACTTTCGCGATCTTCTCATCGAGCAGCGCCCGCGAACGGGCCTCGCAGATGAAACGCAGATACGGCTCCGTATTGGAGGGACGGATGTTGAACCACCACTCCGGGAATTCGACCCGATAGCCATCGAAGTCCATGGATGCGGTCGGCGTCTCCGCCGCGGCGAAATAATCCCGGACAGCGTCCATCGCACCCTGTTTGTCTTCAACCCGGTAGTTGATCTCGCCGGAATTCTCATAGCGGGCGATCCGGCCGATCAACTGGCTGAGGGTGACGCCCTGCTGCTTCATCCGGGCAACGACGCGGAGTACCAGGAGGGATGCAAGCAAACCGCTGTCGGAGTAGAAGAAGTCACGGAAATAGTAATGACCGGCCAGTTCTCCGCCCCAGACACCGTCCAGTTCGCGGAGTTTGAGCGCGGCATGGGCACGGCCGACCTTCCAGGTCTCGATCTGCATACCCATCGGAGCGAGATATTCGCCCACGGCCTTGGAACTGCGGATATCCTGCAGGACGATACCCTTCAGGCCGCGTTCCTCGACGAAATAATGGCCCAGGAGGGCGATGACCAGATCCGGCGCAATGAAATGGCCGAGTTCATCGACGAACATGACCCGGTCCGCGTCGCCGTCGTAGATGACACCGACATCGGCGCCCATCCGGCGGACCAGTTCCTCCAGGGCCATGACATTGTCATGGACCAGCGGATTCGGTTCATGGTTCGGGAAGGTCCCGTCCATCTCGTCGAAGATGTAGGCGGGAGAGCCGCCGAACAGTTCATGGGCGAACAGGGTGGCCATGCCATTGGAGAGGTCGAAGGCGATCTTCAGCGGGGAGAGGTCGCCCATGAAACCCCGCAGGAAGGTCAGGTAATCTTCCCGGATGTCCATCTTGTACAATTCTCCGCGCTTGCTCTGGATCGGCGTCGGACGCTCTTCATCGATCCACTGCTTGATCTGGCCGAGACCGGTGGCCAGGCCGACCGGAAGCGCGTTCTCGCGGGATACCTTCATGCCGTTGTACTCCCGGGGATTGTGGGAGGCCGTGATCTGGACGGAAGCCTTGAAACCGTGCGTCGCCGTTCCGAAATAAACCATCGGCGTTGTGCTCAGGCCGATGTCATAGACATCCGCACCGGCATCCATGATGCCCTTGACCAGGAAATCGTGGATCTCTTCGGAAGAGACACGGCAGTCGCGTCCGACCAGGACCTTGTCGGCCTGGAGGAGTTCAGGAAGGAAATAACCCACCTTGTAAGCGGTGGTCTTGTCGAAATCCACATTGTAGATTCCGCGTATGTCGTATGCGTGGAATGCTCCCATAACTTATTTGATTTTAGTGTTGTAACGGGCTCCGACCCGTCCGTGGGCGATATTGGCCAGTTTCTTGGAGATCATCTTCTTGCGGATCGGCGCGACGTGGTCGACGAACATGTCCCCTTCCAGGTGGGACAGTTCATGCTGCACCATCCGGCAGCCGAACCGGTCGAACGTCTCCGTCACCTTCTGCAGGTTCTCGTCATAGTATTCGACGGTCATGGTCGCAGGACGGCGGACGTCGGCGTAAACACCCGGAATGCTGAGGCAGCCCTCGTTGTATTCGCACATCTGTTCGCTCTCCGAAACGATGACCGGGTTGATCAGCACCCGGCGGAAATCCTTGAGGTAATCGTACATATCCTCCATGCCGTCCGCGTCGACGATGACCACCCGCTTGCTGACGCCGATCTGCGGAGCGGCAAGGCCGCAGCCTTCCGCATGCGCCAGGGTATCTTTCAGATCCTGCACGAGCTGTGCGATTTCTTCCTTCTGCGAAAGATCGACCGGCTCGGCGGTCTTCCGAAGCACTTCGGAGCCATATAAATAAATCGGTTGTATCATAGTTTTCTTCTTTTTTTCCTGGTTACATTCACCGAGCGGGAATCAGGAACGGAATCCATATTAACTGCAAAAGATGTACCATTGCCCGACGTCCGGTCCAGGTATCCCTGGAGGATGATCGCCGCGCTGATCCGGTCCACGGAAGCCTTGTCCCGGCGGTCCGAAGCCTTCATGCCGCCATCGATCATCGCCCGGTGCGCAAGGACCGAAGTGAACCGTTCGTCCTCCAGCGTAACCGGGATGTCCGGAAACGCCTTGGCCAGCACCTTGAGGAACGCGTCCACATCGGCCGCCGCTTCTGACGGACGGCCGTCCAGGTTGCGCGGATAGCCCACGACAAAGCGGATTATCCGTTCCGCTGCGGCGTAATTTTTGATATAATCTATTATCTTTGCAGAATGGACCGTATCCAGGGCGGAAGCGAAGATGCCCAGCGGATCGCTGACCGCGAGTCCCGTGCGCTTCCTTCCGTAATCTATGCCGATGATCCTGTCCATGAATTTGCAAAGGTAACGAAAATCTATGGCAAAAGAAAATAAAGCACAGCGGTTCCGCCTGACCCTTGTCAATGACAGCACTCACAAGCATCTCTGGGTGTTTCATTTCCAGAAGTCCGGCCTGGTACTGACCGTCCTGTCCACCCTCCTGGTCCTGTTGCTGGGAGCCTTCTGCCTGGTCGCGTTCACCCCGATCCGCACCTTCATTCCCGGCTATCCGGATGCCCGCGTGCAGCGGGCCGCCATCCGCAATGTCATGACCATCGATTCCCTCGAAGAAGTGATCGGCCGCTGGGAGTTCTACGCGGACAACCTCCACCGCATCATGGAAGGGGAAGACCCGGTCCGGATTGACAGCCTGGTCCGCGCCCGTGCCGCACAACCGCTCGATGAAGCCGAACGGGCCCGCCTGCACGGCAGGGACTCCGTCCTGCGTCAGGAGGTCATGGATGCCGAACGCTTCAGTCTCGACGGCAAGGCCCGCCAGCTCCCGATCGAAGGCATGCATTTCTTCCCGCCGCTCAAGGGCGTCGTTTCCCAAGGCTTCGAGCCGACCCTGCATCCGGCCATCGACATCACCGCCCCGGCCAATTCGGTCGTCATGGCCGTCCTGGACGGAACGGTCATCAACGCCGGCTGGAGCGACGAGAACGGCTATACGATTGAAATCCAGCACGACAACGACCTCATATCCATCTACAAGCACAACCAGCGGCTCCTCCGCCAGACCGGCGAAAAGGTATCCGCAGGCTCCACGATCGCCATCGTCGGCAATACCGGTGCGCTCACCACGGGCGACCACCTGCATTTCGAACTGTGGTACAAGGGAGAGGCCGTCGATCCTGCCAAGTATATCAGTTTCTGAATGGAAAAAAGAAGAATCGCCATACTCGGATCGACCGGTTCGATCGGCACCCAGGCCCTCGATGTCATCCGGCAGCACCCGGACCGCTTCGAGGTGGAACTGCTGACCGCCAACAACAGTGCGGAACTGCTGATCCGCCAGGCCATCGCGTTCGATGCCAACGCCGTCGTCATCCGCAACCCCGCCCACTACAAGACTGTCGCGGACGCCTTGCAGCCCCACGGCATAAAGGTCTTCACCGGGATGGACTCGGTGTGTGACCTCGTCACCTCCGACCGGGTCGACATGGTCCTGACCGCCCTGGTGGGTTTCAGCGGACTCAAACCGACCCTGGCCGCCATCCGCGCCGGCAAGCCCATCGCCCTGGCCAACAAGGAAACCCTCGTGGCGGGCGGGCCGGTCGTCATGGACCTCGTCCGCAAGCACGGCATTCCCCTGCTCCCCGTCGATTCGGAGCACTCCGCCATCTTCCAGTGCCTGCTGGGAGCCGCGGGCAACCGGATCAGCCGCATCCACCTTACCGCTTCCGGCGGCCCGTTCCGCACCTGGGAACGCAAAGACATCGCGGAAGCGACCTACCGGCAGGCCCTGCAGCATCCGCAGTGGCACATGGGCGCGAAGATTACCATCGACTCCTCGACCATGATGAACAAAGGCTTCGAGATGATCGAAGCCCGCTGGCTCTTCGACACCGCGCCGGATGACATCCGCATCGTCGTCCACCCGCAGTCCATCATCCATTCGATGGTCGAATTCGAAGACGGAGCCGTCATCGCCCAGATGGGGCACCCGGACATGCGGGAGCCCATCCAGTTCGCCCTCAGCTTCCCGGACCGGCTCACTCTCGACAACAAGAAACTCGACTTCGCCCGGCTGGGCAGCCTGACCTTCGAAGAACCCGACATGGAGAAGTTCCCTTGCCTGGGACTGGCGTTCGAGGCCATCCGCCGGGGCGGCAACATCCCCTGCGCCATGAACGCCGCCAACGAAGCGGCCGTGGCGGCTTACCTCCGCGACCAGATCGGTTTCTATGACATCCCGGACATCATCGAAGCCTGCATGGCCTCGACAACCTATATAGAACATCCGACCGCCGACGACATCCTTGCCACCAACAAGGAAGCCTACGACTGGTCCGTCAGCCTGATCGACAAGAAATGACAGTCGTCCTGATCAAGATCGCGCAGGTCATCCTCGCCCTTTCCGTCCTCATCGTCTTCCACGAACTGGGGCACTTCTCCTTTGCCAAGCTCTTCGGAATCCGGGTCGAGAAGTTCTTCCTCTTCTTCGATGCGGGCGGGACAAAACTGCTCAGCACCAAGAGCGGCTGGTTCTCCCGGCTCTTCCCCGCCCTGAAAGACAAGGAAACGGAATACGGCATCGGCTGGCTGCCCCTGGGCGGCTATTGCAAGATCGCCGGGATGATCGACGAGTCCATGGACCTGGAAGCCATGAAGGCCGAACCCAAGCCGTATGAATTCCGGACCAAGCCCGCCTGGCAGCGGCTGCTCGTCATGGCAGGCGGCGTGCTCTTCAATTTCATCTTCGCCATCCTGATGTACATCGTCGTGCTCGACATCTGGGGCACGGGGTACCTCAGCAACGAGGACAACCAGATCTACGCCAGCGAACTCGCCGCGGAAATGGGTTTCCGCACCGGCGACCGCATCCTCCGCTTCGACGACTACGAACCGGAGAACTTCAACGCCCTCCAGGCCGATCTCGCCCGCCGCAACGTCCGTACGGCCACGGTGCTGCGTGACGGCGACACCCTGACCCTCTACATCGACCAGAGCATGCTGCCGGAAATCCTGAACACCCCGGGCATGTTCGACGTCGCCGTTCCCTTCGTCGTCGACACGATTCCGCCGCAGTCGCCCAACTTCGGCGGCGGCTACCGCCGCGGAGACCGCGTCATCGCCGTGAACGGAACACCGATCCGCTTCGTACAGGACTCCCGGGAGATCCTCGGCGGAATGGCGGACACCTGCATCACGGCTACCGTCCTGCGCGGAGCGGACACCCTGGCCCTGCCGATGCAGATCGACTCGTCCGGCCGTGCGCTCATCTACGCCCAGCTGCCCGGCTACCGGACCCGGGAATACAATACGCTCGAGGCCATACCGGCCGGATTCAAACTGACTTTCACGACCATCGGCAGTTACCTGCAGGATCTGAAGATGGTCGCCACGCCCAGCACCGGGGCCTATAAGTCCGTCGGCAGTTTCATCGCCATCGGGCAGGTCTTCCCGGACCAGTGGGACTGGTACGCATTCCTGCAGTTGCTCGCCCTGTTGTCGATCATGCTCGGCGTCATGAACCTCCTCCCGATCCCGGGCCTGGACGGCGGCCACATCATCTTCGTCCTGTACGAGATGGTAACCGGCCGGAAACCCGGCGACAAGTTCATGGAAATCGCCCAGATGATCGGCATGCTGCTGCTCCTGATGCTGATGCTCTTTGCATGCGGCAACGACATCGGCCGTCTCCTCCATTAGGCAAACCAACCTCAAAATATCGTTTGACATGAAGAAAATCACATCCTTGCTCATCCTCGCCTCCGCGCTCCTCTGCCTGGTTTCCTGCCACCGCGGCAACCAGCGGGCCCTGCTGCCGAATGTCAGCGGCAAAGCCGGAGAAGTCATCGTCGTCATCGACAGGGACAATTGGGAAGGGGCTCTCGGCAACAAGGTCCGCGACATCCTGGCCAGCGACTGCCCGTATCTCGCCCAGAAAGAAGCGCTTTTCACGATCTCCAATGTAACGCCTTCCGGGTTTGCAGACCTGTTCAAGGTCCACCGCAACATCCTTATATTCAACATCGACCCGCAGGGTCAGGAAGAGGGTGTCATTTACCGGAACGATGTCTGGGCCCATCCCCAGTGCGTCATCCAGGTCAATGCCTTCGACAATGAAGGAGCGCTCCGGCTCATGACCGAGAGTGCGGAACGGATCACGGCCAGCATCGAGCAGGCCGAACGCGACCGCATCATCGCCAACGCCAAACTCTATGAGGAAGCGGGCCTGGCGAAGGTCGTCACCGAAATGATCGGCGGATCCCCGCATTTCCCGACCGGCTATAAACTCAAGAAGAAGACGGACAACTTCATCTGGATCGCAGACGAGAAGCAGTATACCAATCAGGGCGTCTTCATCTACAAGTACCCGGCTGAGGAGAATGAGAACTTTACGATGGAGAACATCATCGCCCACCGCAACCAGTTCCTCCAGGAGAACGTTCCCGGCATGTTCGACAACACCTGGATGACGACCAGCGACTTCATCAGCCCGACGGTCGAGTTCATCAAGTTCCGCGGCCTGCAGTTCGCCCAGACCCGCGGATTTTGGGAAGTTCACAATGATTTCATGGGCGGTCCCTTCGTTTCGCACTCCTTCTACGGAGAAGGAGCAAAGGACATCATCGTCCTCGAAGCATGGGTCTACGCCCCCCGTTACGACAAGAGACAATACCTCCGACAGGTCGAATCCATCCTCTATTCGTTCGAATGGGCGCATCCAGTCGAATAAATTCGCAAAAATATTTTGAGGTAAAAAAAATATTGTCTACCTTTGCAATCCCTTTAGAAGTCTAAGGATTTCTTCAGGTCAAACCTTTGGTGGGTTCGTATAACGGCTAGTACTCGGGATTTTCATTCCCGCAATAGGAGTTCGATTCTCCTACCCACTACTAAATATAAAAAAATAAAATAATGGCAAATAACGCATCTGCTAAGAAGTGCATTCGCCAGAGCGAAAGGCACAGATTGCATAACAAGTATTATGCAAAGACAACAAGGAATGCGATCCGCGCGATCCGCAACACGACAGACAAGAAGGTAGCTGAGGCCAATGCTCCGAAAGTCTATGCAATGATCGACAAACTCGCAAAGGTAGGCATCATCCACAAGAACAAGGCCGCCAACCTCAAGAGTGGAATCGCAGTCTACATCAACAAGCTGGCGTAACGCCAAACCTGACGGAGGGTTGAAACCCGAGCAACCTTCTGAAGAAAGACAAAAGTCCGGACAACCGGCAATCGAGAAGTAGCGCAGTTGGTAGCGCACTACGTTCGGGACGTAGGGGTCGTCCGTTCGAGTCGGATCTTCTCGACAAGAGCAGCAAACCAAACCGGTTTGCTGCTCTTCTTTTATGGTATCCCCTCCTGGGAGGCACATCGTATTTCCCGGCAGGCACAAAAAAACAGCAGCCCCTGATGAGGCTGCTGTTTATCGGATATGCGCGGATTACTCGCTGACGACGCAGATGGCGACGCGGTTGTCTTCCGGCAGACGGTTCGGGAACGGGTTGGCGGTATCGCCGTAAGCGGACGTGGAGACACGGCTGGCTGCGATGCCGGCATCCTGCAGGGCCTTGGCGACGGCAGCGCAACGCTGCTCGGAAAGGGTGCGGTTGATCCGGGTGTTGCCGGTAGCCTTGTCAGCGTGGCCGCTGATGATGATCTTGGTGTTCGGGTTGGCCTTCATGACCTCGATGAGGTGGTCGACCTTCTCCTGCTCGGAAGCACGGATGACGGACTTGTTGATGTCAAAGAAGACATTCTCGGTCACGGTCTGGAAAGCGGGGGCGACATAGGTCTGAGGCTGCGGTTCCGGTTTCGGCTCGGGTTTCGGTTCCGGTTTCGGAGCGGGTGCCGGAGCAGGTGCCGGGGCGGGTGCAGGAACAACGACCGGGGCCGGAGCGGCCTTCTTGCCGAAACGGATGGTAAGACCGGCGAGGGCAGCGATCTGGAAGTCCGGCTTGGAACCGACCTTGGAATTGAACTTATCGGTCAGGAAGCTGGTGTTGGCCTCGAGGTTGAGGGCGACTGCATCGGAGAGGCGGAGGTTGAATCCGAGACCGGCCTTGGCGGCAGGAAGGATCTGGTGGCCCTCCCAGAGGTAGTTGTCCTTCGGGAAATGGGCGGCGAGCGCATTGGCTTCGTCGTTGTTGAACTCATAGTTGCCGGCAAGACCTGCCAGGACATACGGGTTCAGGAAACGTGAGCTGTTGTAACCGCCGAAAAGAGCGGCGAGGTCAGCCATGAGGTCGAGACCACCTTCCACGAAGTTGTACTTGTAAGCGTCATAACCGACGAGGGCACCCTTGCCCTGCCAGCCGTTGACATTGGCGCGAACAGCCCAAACCGGGGAGAACTGATAACCGAGGGATACTGCGGCAGACGGGGAGAGAAGCTCGGAGAAAGTAGTCTCGCCAATCGTATGAGCGGCACCACCCTGAAGCTGCATGAACCAATGCTTGTTGAAATCATTGCTCTGTGCAGCGGCGTTGTTCATGGCGAATGCCATGGCGACAACAGCCAAAATGCTAAATAAACGCTTCATAAAAATAGGGTATTAGTAAAATTATACTTTTTGCTTGTCAGTTACAGTTGGGAATAATCCAAACAAATATACGGATTTCCCGATAAAAAACAAAACATCCGTTCCAAAAAGCATCCGGCCGGTCTCAAAGGACCGGCCGGAGCAATTCGTCTAGAAGGAGAACTTCGCCATCAGGAGCAAGCGGTTGTTCGCGACCCAATGGAGATTATCCGTAACCTGGAACCGTTTGTCCGGAGCGTCGCCGTATTCGGCGGCGGTGTAGTCATACTCCAATGCAAACTGCATCTTGCCGAGGTTGTAGGCGATCGTCGGGCTGACCCGGAACAGCTGGTTGATGTTCTTGAAACCGTTGCCGCTGAAATAGACATCACCGACGATGTCCTCGTCAGTACCGAGGTTCTTCTGGTATCCGGCCATGCCGATGAGCTGCCACTTCTTGCCATACTGGAAAGAGACGAAGGAGACGCTGGACTTGATCGGCGTATACTCGCAGGAGAAACCATCCTGCTTGACACCGGACACGGCATAACCGCTGTTGAGCTGCATGTGCTCCCCTGCCTGGGCAAGGACGGTCTTGGCCTTGATCTGGAAATTGCCATCGGAATACTGGATGAACGCGAACGGATTGACCGTCGTCAGCATCTCGTCATAGCGCTTGCCTTCCGCATTGAAACCGTAATGCGGGCGGATGTTGAGCACGGATACGCCGAGACGGCCGAGGAAGCCTTCGTTCTTGTAGGAAATACCGGCATACATCTCCGGAAGAGCGTGGCGCTGGTATTTGTTGGTGCTGCCGTCAGGACCGTTGGAACGGTACTGCAGCTGCTGGATCAGACCGAGGTTCAGGGTCACCTTCTTGTTGAACGTAGCACCGAACATGATCTGGGCGCTGCGGTTGAAGGGGCTGAACGGGGCACCGGTTTCCAGGGCGATGGTATGGGCCATGTCGGCGGCGAGCGGATGCCATGCCTGGCCGATGCGCAGGCTCAGGTCCGTCGTACCGTTCTGGCCGCGGCCGTTCCACAGGAGGTCGGCATAAGCCTGGCGCATGCGGAGCGTACCGGTATTGCCGGAGGAATTGAGGCAGTAGAAGTCCGCTTCAATCTTGCCGTCGATCCGGGTCTGTCCGATCTGATAGCCGAGGATATCGAAACCGAGTCGGGTCGTGATCGCCTGGAAGTTGTAGCTGGAGACAGCGTTGACATCTTTGCCGTCGACCATCTTCTGGTCGAGCGGAATGAAGAAGAACATGTCTTCCGTCAGGGATTTCGTCGCACGGGAGTCTACAAAGAAGTAGTTGCGGACAAAGCCATACATTTTGACATGGGAGGCCGTCTCCTGGGCGAAAAGGCTGGTAGGTACCATCATGGCAGCGGCTGCCAAAGTGATCAGGTATTTTTTCATAACGTAAAAAACAGGGGAACCTGAATATCTGTTAATAAAAAGGTTATGCAAACGGGAAGAGCTTCGTCAGCCAGAAGAATCCGAGTACGAAGCCGACGACACCGATGATGATGCCGACCTTCGCCATATCCTTGGTTTCGACCAGGCCGGTCGAAGCGGCGATGGCGTTCGGCGGCGTGGAAATCGGGAAGAGCATGGCGATGGAGGCGCAGACCGCAACGAAGGTAATCATGGCATAGGTTCCGCCCAGAGCCAAGAAGCTGGCGTTGTTGGCGGCAGCCGGGTCGGCCATGCCTTCTGCGACGACGATCAGGATCGGGATCAGCAGGGCCGCCGTCGCGGAGTTGCTGATGAAGTTCGACAGGAAGTAGCAGACGACGCCCGCGATGAGGAAGACCAGCAGGACCGGCAGTTCACCGAACGGAATGGCATTGATGAGGACCTTGGCCAGACCGGTGCCCTGGAGGCAGGTACCGAGGGCGAAGCCGCCGGCGACCAGCCAGAGGACGCTCCAGTTGATTTCCTTGATATCTTCCTTGGAGAAAATGCCCGTGCAGGTCAGCACGCCGAGCGGGATGAGGGCGACGACGTTGGAGTTGATGCCGGTCAGGCTTTCGGTAGCCCACAACAGGATCGTACCGATGAAGGTAATCCAGACGACCGTGCTCTTCCAGTTCTTTTCCTTCGTGTTCTCCGGAATCTGCAGGACAACCTTCTCACTCTTGAAGGGGAAGAAGAACTGCAGCAGGACCCAGGCAAAGAGAATCATGATCAGCACATACGGAACCATGCGGACCATCCATTCCATGAAGGTGACCTCGTAACCGGATTCGGCCAGGAACTTGACGGCCGTCGCGTTCGGCGGCGTACCGATCGGCGTACCGATGCCGCCGAGGTTCGCTGCAACCGGGATGGCGAGCGAAAGGCCGATCTTGCCCTTGTCGTCGGACGGAAGGACCGCGAGGACCGGAGCGAGGAAAGCCAGCATCATGGCGGCAGTCGCAGTGTTGCTCATGAACATGGAGAACACGGCGATGACGACCAGGAAACCCAGGAGAACCATCTTCGGCTTCGTGCCGAACGGTTTGAGGAGGTAGCGGGCCATGGTCACGTCAAGACCATATTTCTCTGCCATGATCGCCAGGACGAAACCGCCCATGAAGAGCATGACGACCGGATCCGCGAATGCAGCCATAAGGCTCTTGTAGTCGACGAGCTGGCCGAATTTCGGATCGCAGAGGAAACTGATACCCTTGTTGGAAACGGTCAGCAGGGAGATGACGATGACAAGGAGAGAGGTGGTCCAGTTCGGGATGATTTCAAACATCCACATCAGCGCAGCGAAAACGAAGAGGGCGATAACTCGCTGCTGGACGACGGTTAGGGCATCGATGCCGAAGAAACTCGTCGGGACGCACCATAGAAAGAGAGTAACGATCAGTACGATGGGCAGAAGCACCGCGTACTTCACATTCAGTTTTTGGGTTGCCATTTGTTGATAATAAAGTTTTTCGTTCTTTATTTAGCTTAATGCATAAACAGTCAGCAAAATTAGCAACAATTTACCTATAAACAAAAATCAAAACGACTTTTTACCGAATACTTTGACAACCGGGACGACGGTACCGGGCACGCCGCTGGAGCAACCGCCGGAAATACAACAGAGGCCGGCTGTCCGCCGGCCTCTGGAGATGGATGCAGGTCCGATTAGATGGTGCCCTGCTCAAGCATTGCCTGCGCGACTTTCATGAAACCGGCGATGTTGGCACCCTTGACATAGTCGATGGTGCCGTCCGGCTGGGTACCGAACTTGACGCACTGCTCGTGGATGCTCTTCATGATGAAGTGGAGCTTGTCGTCGACTTCCTTGGCGTCCCAGCTGATGTGCTCGGCGTTCTGGGTCATCTCAAGGCCGGAGGTAGCGACACCGCCTGCGTTGACGGCCTTGCCAGGGGCGAAGAGGATGCCGTTGTGCTGGAAGTAGTGGATAGCGCCAGGCTGGCAGCCCATGTTGGAGACTTCGCAGCAGCACCAGCAGCCGTTGGCGACGAGTTCCTTCGCATCATCCTCGCTCAGCTCATTCTGGAATGCGCAAGGGAGAGCGATGTCGACCGGAATGCTCCAAGCCTTCTTGCCGGCGGTGAAGAATGCCTTCTCCGGGAACTTGGTAGCCATGTCCTCGACCTTGTTGCGGTTGGAAGCACGCATTTCGAGCATGTAGTCGATCATTTCCTTGGTGATGCCGTCAGGAATGTGGCAGACACCGTCAGGACCGGAGATCGCAACGACCTTGGCGCCGAGTTCGGTCGCCTTGGTAGCAGCACCCCATGCTACGTTGCCGAAGCCGGAGAGAGCGACTTTCTTGCCCTGGATGTCCTTGCCGGCCTTCTTGAGAAGGTGCTGGGTGAAATAGAGGGCGCCGAAACCGGTGGCTTCCGGACGGAGGATGGAACCGCCCCAAGTGCCGCCCTTGCCGGTGAGGACACCGGTGTTGTACTGGCGGGCGAGCTTCTTGTACATGCCATAGAGATAACCGATCTCACGGCCGCCGACACCTACGTCACCTGCAGGGATATCCTGGTCAGGACCGATGCAGTTCCAGAGCTCGAGCATGAAAGCCTGGCAGAAACGCATGATCTCATCGTTGGACTTGCCTACCGGGTCGAAGTCGGAACCACCCTTCGCACCGCCCATCGGGAGGGTCGTAAGGGCATTCTTGAAGGTCTGCTCGAAGCCGAGGAATTTCAGCATGGAAGGAGTCACGGCCTTGTGGAAACGGAGACCGCCCTTGTAGGGACCGATCGCGCTGTTGAACTGGATACGGTAACCGAGGTTGGTCTGGACCTCACCCTTGTCGTCAACCCAAGTAACGCGGAAAGTAAAGATACGGTCCGGCTCAACCATTCTTTCAACGATCTTCGCCTTCTCGAACTCAGGATGCTGGTTGTAGACATCCTCGATGGACTCGAGGACTTCCTGCACGGCCTGGAGATACTCTTTCTCAAGCGGGTACTTGGCCTGAAGCTTGGCCATGATGTCTTGTGTCTTCATGATAAAAGCGTTTGTTTTAGTGTATTTGAAATCTTAAAATGTCAAAGCATTTTTCGTTTTGCGATGCAAATCTAATAATAAAAACGATACAATCAGCAAAAAATCAAAAGAAAAATCGGGTTGCAGAAAAATTTCTGCAACCCGATGCATTCTGCTGGCTCCGGCTTACTGCTGGGCCTGTGCCTGAAGTTCTGCCTGGAGGCTCTCAAGGGTCCTTCCATCCGGGATGTTCAGGGCCTTGCGGGCAGCCGGCGTAAGATCCGTGCTCTGCTTGGTGTCGACATACAGCAGGGAGCCGACTTCGAAGACATAAACATAGCCGCCTTCCTTGGCGAGTTTCTCGACAGCCTCGATCGCTTTCTGCTGGATCGGGGCCATCAGCTGGTTCTGCTGCTGCTGGAGTTCCTGCTGGATGGTCTGCTGGAATTCCTGAAGACGGTTCTGGATGTCACCGAGTTCCTTCTCCTTGCTCTGGCGGACGGCTGCGGTCCAGCTTTCCGCTTTCTGCTGATACTGCGTGAGCTTGTTCTGATACTCCTCATACATACCCTGGAACGTCTCTTCCGCTTCCTTGCTGGAAGCATTGATGGCGGCGCGGGCCTGATCGGCCTCCGGCATCAGCTGGACGAGCTCGGTATAGTTGACGTGAGCGAACTTGAGGGCCTGTGCGGATGCAGACAGGGAAACGATTGCAGCTGCGGCAATCAAAAGGATCTTTTTCATTATTCTAAGTTTTAAATTATTAATCTTGCTTAGCGTATCTCGTGTTTTAACAAATATCAGACCATTAGAATTCCTGGCCGATCAGGAAGTGGAACTGGCTGCCGCCCTTCTTGCCGTTGACATCGTAGTCGAAACCGTAGCCCCAGTCGATGCCGAGCATACCGACGACCGGCAGGTAGATACGGGCGCCGACACCGGCGGAACGCTTGATTTCGAACGGATTGAACTTCCGGATGTCCGTCCAGGCGTTACCGCCTTCGAGGAAGACCAGCGCAAAGATCGTGGACTGCGGCTGGAGGATGATCGGATAACGGAGTTCGACCGTGAACTTGTCATAGACATTGCCCGCATAGGAGTAGCTCGAAGAGTTGTACTGGGACGGGGCGAGCGGCGTCAGGGAGTAGTTGTCGTAACCGCGGAGAGCGACGATCTCGGTACCGTAGCTGTTGTAGCCCGACATGCCGTCGCCGCCGAGCTGGAAGCCCTCGAACGGAGAGTAGCCCCACTTGCGGTTGTAGTAACCCAGGTAACCGAACTGGAAGCGGGTCCGCAGGACCAGGTCGCCGGCCAGTTTCGTATAGAAATTGGACTTGAAATGCCACTTGTGGTACTCGATCCACTTGTAGCGGTCCTGGGAACTCCAGGTATCATAGTTGATGTCGCGCCAACTGCTGACCGGGGTCGGATCGCCGGATTCGGTCAGGTTGCCCAGGTCCTTCTTCCGGAAGAGGGAGAACGGCGGGGTCAGCTGGACCGTGAAGGAAATGTCGGATCCCGAACGCGGATAGATCATCTGGTCCGTGGAGTTGCGGGACAGGCCCAGGGTGTAGCTGAGGTTGTGCGACGTACCCGTATCGAAGACGAAGTAGTTGGCGTACCAGTTCGTCAGGCGGTAGGTCTGCCAGCTGAACTGGTTGTAAAGGACGAAGTAGTTGTCCGGCCACTTGAGGCGGTTGCCCAGTCCGGCGGAGAAACCGTAGACTTCCATCATGCGGTCCTTGCTCAGGAGGCCGATCTGCCACAGGGAGTTCGTCTGGCGGGTATAGTAGCCGGAGAGGCTGAGGGAGGTCGGTTTCTTTCCGAAAAGCCACGGTTCGCTGAAGCTCGCGCTCAGGGCCGTGTAGTAACCGCCGCTGGTCTGGAACCGGAAGGCCAGGTTCTGTGCGTCGCCGAGCGGGACCGGGCGCCATGCGCTCTTGTCCAGGAACCGGCGCGTGGAGAAGTTGTTGAAGCTGACACCGACCGTCGCCACGAAAGTACGGCCGCCCCAACCGCCGGAGAGTTCCAGCTGGCTGGAGGGTTTCTCGGTCACATTGTAGACCAGGTCGACGGTATTGTTGAGCTGGTCCGGAAGGATGGAATAGCCGTTCGGGCCCATGATGGCTTCCGGATCGAACTGGCCGAGGGAAGCGATTTCACGGACGGAACGCTCGAAGTCGGACTGGCTGAAAAGCTGTCCCGGAAGGGTGAAGAGCTGACGGCGGACGACCCGCTCGTTGGTCAGGTCATTGCCGTTGATCACGATGTTGTTGAGCGTGGCCTGCTTGCCTTCGACGATGCGCATTTCGACGTCGACCGAGTCACCCTGGATGTTCAGTTCGACCGGCTGGACGTTGAAGAACAGATAACCGTTGTCACGGTAGAGCTTGGAAATGTCGGCGTCGGTCTGCTTGCCGCCGCCGGTCAAGCGCTTCTGCATCGTCACGACATCGTAGACATCGCCCTTGTCGATCTGCAGGATGGAATTCAGGGCTTCGGCGGAATAGACGGAGTTGCCGGTCCACTTGATGTCCCTGAAATAGTATTTCTGACCTTCGTCGATGATGAAATCGATGCCGAGCCGGTTGGAGTCGACATAGTAGATGGAATCGCGGACAATCCGGGCGTCCCGGTAGCCGGCCTCGTTGAAAGCGCTGATGAGGTTCTTCTTGTCGTTGGCGTACTCCTTCTCGTTGAACTTCTTGCTGTTGAAGAAGTTGTAGATCTTCTGCGCCTTGGTCTTCTTCATCGAGCGGGCCATCTTGAATTCGCTCAGGTGCTCGGCCCCGATGAAGTTAATCTCCTTGATCTTGACTTTCTTGCCCTTGTCGATGTCGTAATTGACGCGGATCGCATTCTTGACGACCGGATCGTCCGTGACCTGGACATCGACTTTCGCATTGGTAAAGCCCTTGCCGGCATAGTAGCGCTCGATGATTCCCTTCGAGGTCTTTTCGACATATTCGGAGAAGACGCCGCCGCGGCGGTAATTCAACCGTTCCTGCAGGTCTTTCCGTTCGCCGCTCTTGATGCCCGAGAAGGTCCACTGGGAGACGCGCGGACGTTCCTTGACGACGACGCGGATGAACAGGGAGTCGCCCTGGACAGTCGTGGAATCGGCATAGACGGCGATATCCTCGAAATACTGCTGGGCCCAGAGGCGGTCGACGACGGAAGCCAGGTCATCGCCAGGGACCGTTACCTGGACGCCTTTGCGCAGGCCGGTCTGCTGGAGGATCTGGTTTTCGCTGAAAACATGGTTTCCTTCCACCGATACACCGCCGACAATATATTTTTTCGGATTGTTGAAATCAATCTCCACCGGAAGCCGGTTCTGTCCGAAGGCAGCCAGTCCGGAAAGGAGGAGGATTCCCGCAATCAATATCCTGTTCAATCTCATAGAGGTCACTCAATATTACAGACTACAAAGATAAGGCTTTTATTTCACTTTTCCATATCTGCGGTCGCGTCTTGCATACTCGGCCAGCGCGTTGCGGTACGCTTCCTTCCGGAAGTCGGGCCACATGATATCCGTAAAATAGAACTCCGAATAGGCGCCTTGCCAGAGCAGGTAGTTGCTGATGCGCTGCTCGCCGGACGTCCGGATGATCAGGTCCGGATCCGGGATCCCGGCCGTGACCAGGTAACGGTCGAAATCGGCGGGCTGCAGGTTCTCGAGCAGGGAGGGATTCCCGGCCGCTTCGCGGGCCATTTTGACGGCAGCCTGCAGGATGTCCCACTTGCCGCTGTAGCTCAGGAATACGATCAGGGTCAGGTTCGCGTTGTTGCGCGTCATGTCCATCAGGCGGTCGATCGCCCCGTTCAGGGAAGCGTCCAGACGGCTCCGGTTGCCGAGCACGACGAAACGGACCCCGTTCTTCATCAGATTGTCCACCTCGTCCGAAATCGCTTTCATCATCAGCCCCATCAGGTAGCCGACTTCCTCCTGCGGACGGTTCCAGTTTTCTTCGGAAAATGCGTACAAGGAAAGATAGCGGACGCCCTGGGCAACCGATTCCTCGGTCACGGCACGGACGCTCTCCACCCCGTTGAGGTGGCCGTAAACCCGCTCACGCCCGCGTTCGCGGGCCCATCTCCCGTTGCCGTCCATGATGATGGACACATGCACGGGAATCTTTTTTTCTGATGATTCCATCCTAACCGTTGTTTCTCATGTCCTCTCCCCAGAAGAGCCTGCTCGTAAGCGCCTTGACGAACTCGGATTTGGAGAGCCGGATACGTTTCAGCGAAAACTGTGCCATCGCGACTTCGATCGTCCAATCGGGATCGATTTCCCAGGTCTTGTTGTCCATGGTCATGATGGCCTTGTCATCCCGGGACTGGATGGAGATGCCGATCCGGGCGGTATCGGGTACGACGAGCGGACGGACATTGAGGTTGTGCGGTGAAATCGGTGCGATGATCAGCACCTTCGTGTCAGGCATGCAGATCGGGCCACCGACGCTCAGGGAGTAGGCGGTCGAACCGGAACTGGTCGCGACCAGCAGGCCGTCCGCCCAGTAGGTCGGCAGGGTATCTCCGTCGATCGTGACGTTGACGCCGAGCACGCCGACGCCGCTGCGGTGGATCGAGACCTCGTTGACCGCATACGGCAGCAGGCCGATGTCCTTCCGGGCATTCTTTCCCTTCAGGGTCGCGTTGAGCATGGTTCTGTATTCGACGGAGAACTCTCCCTCCATGAGGGCCTGCAGGACGGCTTCCGGCCGGTTCTCGGAAAGGAAGCCGAGACGGCCGAAATTGACGCCGAGGATCGGGATGCCCACATCGGAGACCGTCTGGGCGGCGGACAGGAAGGTGCCGTCGCCGCCGACGCTCAGGACCAGGTCAGTCCCGGGACGGATGTCGGCTTTCGAGGCGATGTCATAGAGTTCATAGGAGGCATCCTGCAGCTGGCGGATCAGTTCCACGAATCCGGCATCCTCGCGCAGGGTATCCTTCTGGATAAATATTCCGATTTTCATGCGTGACCTTACTTATAATATGAAATGGGACCTCAAAAATAACACATTATTTACAAAATCTGCACAAAATGCTTATTTTTGTCGAATATAACTTCAGTATCATGACTAGACTCAGCGTCAATATCAACAAAATCGCGACGATCCGCAACGCCCGCGGGGGCAACATGCCCGACGTGGAGAAAGCGGCCGTCGATTGCGAAAAGTTCGGCGCACAGGGTATTACCGTCCATCCGCGTCCGGACCAGCGCCACATCCGGTACAGCGATGTCCGGGCCATCAGACCGCTCATCACCACGGAATTCAACATAGAAGGCAACCCGATTCCCACCTTTACCGAACTCGTCTGCGAAGTCGTGCCGGACCAGGTCACCCTGGTGCCCGACGCGCACGATGCCATCACCTCCAACGCCGGCTGGGACACCCTCGCCCACCGGGAGTTCCTGACGGAGATCTGCAGAGTATTCAAGGCCAAGGGCATCCGCACATCCATCTTCGTGGATCCGGACCCGAAGATGGTGGAAGGTGCCGCCCGCTGCGGAGCGGACCGCGTCGAACTCTACACCGCCGATTATGCGGAGCAGTTCCCGGCCGGTCCGGCCGAAGCCGTCGCCCGTTATGTCAAGGCGGCCGAAGCGGCCCGTGCATGCGGCCTGGGACTCAATGCCGGCCATGACCTCAATCTGGACAATCTGGCATACTTCCTGCAGTCCATCCCGTGGACGGACGAAGTTTCGATCGGCCATGCGATTATCTGCGACGCCCTCTACATGGGATTGGAGCAAACTATACAGGCCTATCTTTCAAAGATTCCGAAAAATTAATTACCTTTGCAAATTGCAGGTGCGGCAGCACCTTCCGAAAGAGGAAATAATAAAAACTGACATACAATGAAAAACACTCCACTCATCCTCAGCATCATCGCGCTCGTCGCGGCGCTCGTCCTCGGCATCCTCCAGCTTACCGGAGGTAACGGAAAAGCCGGCAACACCGCCGCAGAAGGGACCGAAGCCGTCGCCGAGAAGGGCGCCGTCGTCTATTTCAACCTGGACCGTGTCCTCAACGAGTATGACATGGCCAACGACCTGAGCTCCGTTGTCGAGACCAAGGTCCAGAGCATCCAGCAGGAAATCAACCGCCGCGGCAACAGCCTCCAGAAGAAGGGCAACGACTTCCAGGAGAAGCTCGACAAGGGTCTGATCACCCGCAGCGTCGCCGAGGTCCAGTACCAGAAACTGCAGGAAGAGCAGAACAGCTTCAACAACTACGCCGCCCAGAAGCAGCAGGAAATGGCTGAGGAGCAGCAGGTCATGATGAACCAGATAGGTGATGCGATCAAGAAGTTCATCGACAAGTTCAACGAAGAGAAGCAGTACGCCCTCATCATCAGCACCCAGGGCGATGTCCTCCCGTCCCCGGTCGTCGCCGGTGACGCCAGCCTCGATATCACCGACGCCATCATCGCCGGCCTCAACGAGGAATACGTCCGCAACAAAGCGAAGGAGAACAACCAGTAAACATTCATGAGAAGATTATTGATTCTTGCAGTCGCGCTGTGCCTGCTCCCCTCCCCCCGGGTGCAGGCGCAGGACTATGTCGCCCCGCCCGTCAGCATTTCCAAGGACCGTGTCCGCGGAAGCGACGGTAAGGTATACTATTCCCACGTAGTCCTGGAGCGGCAGACGCTTTTCTCGATCAGCAAGGCCTACGGGGTCACGGTGGACGAGATCTATGAAGCGAATCCGGCGGCCAACCTCAAGACTGAAGGGCTGAAGAAGAATTCAATAATCCTCATTCCGGTCAATCCGGCCGCCGGACAGCAGGCAGCCGCCGAACCGGCCAAGGCCGCCGCCCCTGAAAAGACGGCGTCCAAGGCCCAGGAAAAACCGGCCGCCGCCGAAAAAGCGGCCAAGCCGGCGACGGAGAAGAAATCCGTCTCCGAGACCATGTCAGCCGTCTCCTCCACCGTCAAGAGCATCTTTGCGTCCAAGGAGCAGAAGGAGGACGGGGAGTTCATCACCCACACCGTCCGCTGGTATGAAGACATCGACGACATCGCCGCCAACTACGGCGTCCCCGTCGAGGCCATCGTCCAGGCCAACAACCTTACCTCCGCCAAGGTAAAGAACCGCCAGAAACTCCAGATCCCGCGCGATCCTTCCAAGTATGTCGCCCAGGCTGTCAGCGCAGCAGCTGCAGCACCGGCGCCCGTCCAGGAAAAACCGGCCGAGGCTCCGAAGCAGGCCGCGGAAGAGACCGTCGCCCAGGCAGCACCGGAGACCGTGTCGCCGGCGGCCGCCAACCATGAGGTCGAAGAAGATCCGCAGATCCGCTGGCGTTTCCCCAACCTCTTCGGAAGCAAGGGCAAGAGCACGGTCAACTCCATTCTTCTCCTCCCGATGAAGAACGCGACCAGCATGGATTTCTACAGCGGATTCCTGCTGGCTGTCAAGGAATTGGGAGAGCAGGGCATCGGCTCGGAACTGAGCGTGTACGATGTCAGCAACGGGGCGCTGCCCGTTACCGCCAGCCGGCTGGCCGAAGCCGATGTCGTGTTCGGACCGATCGATCCCGCCGACATCACGAAGGTGCTCAACCTGGCCGACCACAGCACGGCGGTCGTCTCCCCGCTCGACCAGAAAGCCGCCTCCCTCGTCCCGTCCCACCGGAACCTGGTGCAGGCTCCGGCCTCCCTGGCCGCCCAATATGAAGATGTCATCCGCTGGGTCCGCAGCGACATGTCCGCCGGTGACAAGGTCATCGTCATCTCCGAGAAGAACGGCAAGCAGTCCGACCTCTACGGCATGATCGAACGGTCCGGCCTTTCTTTCACGCCGTTCTCCTACAGCATCCTGCAGGGCCGCGGCATCGTCACTTCGCTGGGCAACATCATGGCCAAAAACGGGGTCAACCGCATCATCCTTGATTCCGAAAGCGAAGCCTTCGTCAGCGACGTCGTCCGCAACCTGACGCTGCTGATCCACAACAAGAACCAGATCGTCGTCTACGGTCCCTCGAAGATCCGTTCCTTCGATACGATCGACGTAGAGAACCTGCACAGCGTCAACCTGCACGTCTCCATGTCCTACTACATCGACTATGACAATGCGAAGGTCCGCGACTTCCTGCTGACCTACCGCGGTCTGTACGAGGCGGAACCGAACCAGTTCGCGTTCCAGGGCTATGACCTGGCGACGTATTTCATCAAGGCGGTCGCCGAATACGGCGACGACTGGGTCGACCGGCTGGAGACCCTGGACCGCAATGCCGGACTCCAGGCGGATTTCCAGTTCCTCGAAGCCGGGAACGGCGGCCTGGTCAACCACGGCATCCGCCGGGCTGTCTACAACCCGGACTTCTCCGTCAGGTTTTTCAGGTAATTATTTCAGAAGGGATTCGGCGTTGGCCACCGCCTCGGGCGTGACCGCTGCGCCGCTCAGCATACGGGCGATTTCCAGGACACGGGACTCGCCCGTTATCTGTCTGATATCCGTGACGGCACGCCCGTCCGGACGCATCTCCTTCGAGACGAGGAAATGGGCGTCGCCTTTCGCGGCGACCTGCGGCAGGTGCGTAATGGCGAAGACCTGCATGTCCCGTCCCATCTCGCAGATCATCGAGCCCATCTTGTCGGCGACGCTGCCGGAGACACCGGTGTCGATCTCGTCGAAAACCATGGTAGGCATCTGCGTATAGCGGGCCATCATGGCCTTGAGGCTGAGCATGATGCGGGACAGTTCGCCACCCGACGCGCACCGGGCGACATCGACCGGATTGCGGCCGGTCGCGGAAAACAGGAAGAGGACGGAGTCCTTGCCCGAAGGACCGGGAGCCGCCTCCGCCAGCCGGACTTCGAAAAGGGAACGGTCCAATTCCAGGAAACGGAGTTTTTCCAGGATGGCCCCGGCAAAGGGACCGGCAGCCTGGGCACGGGATTCATGCAACTGCGCAGCCGTCTGCTCCCAGGCCTGCTCCTCTGCGGCAACCGCCGCTTCCAGACGCGTACGCTCCCCTTCCAGGGCCGTCGAATCAAAGAGGGCTTCCGAGAGTTCCTCACGGCGGGCGATCAGTCCGGCGACCGAATCCGTCCCGTGTTTCTTCATCAAGTCATACAGCAGCGACATGCGGTCTTCCACGGCTTCCAGCCGGTCCGGAGAGACTTCGACCGCACGTTCCAGATCCGAGACCTCTCCGAGGATATCTTCCAGTTCCAGCCGGGCGGAATCCAGCCGTTCCGAAAGGGCTTCGGCCGGAGCGACGAAACGGGCCGTACGGGACAACTGACGGACCGCTTCCTTCAGCAAGGCGTCGAGCGAAGGACGTTCTTCGGTCGCGGAGAGCATGTTCTCCACGGCGAAGAGGCCTTCCTTGATCTCTTCCGCATGGGCAAGCTGTTTCTGTTCCGCCTCCAGTTCTTCCAGTTCGCCGTCCCGCAGACGGGCCGTCTCCAACTGGTTGAACAAGGATTCGTTGAAATCTTTCTCCAGGGACAGCCGGGAGAGTTTCTCCTTGACGTCGGCCAGGCGCTTACGCAGGCCGGACAGTTCCTGCCAATGGGTGCGGCAGGTATCGGCCAGGCCGGTGAGGCCGGCAAAATGGTCCAGCATGGACAACTGGAACGCATGGTCCGTCAGCAGGAGGGTCTGGTGCTGGGAATGGATGTCCAGCAGGCGGGCCGACAGGGCGGACAGGACCGGCAGGGTGACCGGCTCGTCGTTCAGGAAAGACCGGGAGCGACCGGAACGGCCGAGAACCCGGCGGATGGTCAGATGGCCTTCGTTCCAGTCAAGACCTTGTTCCTCCACCATCCGGCGCGCCAGGGCGTCGCCGGCCATGTCGAACTCCGCCTCGACGACACAGTTGTCGGCCGCCTCCCCCACCATCGACGCGTCCGCCTTCGCCCCGAGGACGAGGGACAGCGCACCGAGCAGGATGGACTTGCCGGCGCCGGTCTGGCCGGTTATGATGAGAAGACCCGCTGGAAAATCAATATCCAGCGAGTCTATCAAAACATAATTCCGTACCTGGAGCGACTGCAGCATGACTGTTACTGGGCGTCGTTCTCTTCGCCCTTCGCCATCCGGTAGTACAATTCGCCTTCCTGGAATTCTTCAATGGCGACCAGACCGGGTTTCGGCTGGCGCTCATAGTATTTGGAGATCTCGATCTGCTCCCGGTTCTCGAAGACCTCTTCCATCGTATCGCGGTCGTTCTTGAAATCCTCGAGCTTCTTGGTCAGCTCCTTCTTCTCGGCCATGGCAATCTGGTTGGCGCGCTTGTAGAGGATGACGACGGATTCATAGATGTTGCCGGTCGGTTCGGCGAGGTACTTGATGTCACGGGTGATCGTGTTGTTCGGAACTTTCTTCTTGTCCATAATTGCAATTATCTTTTACACTCTACCTGTTATACGGAACGGGTGACGGGAAAAGTTTCAAAATTTTTTTATTCGGCCTGCATCTGCCGCTCCCGGGCGAAATCCTTCTCGCTCTTTTCGAGCATTTCATCGGTACCGGCATACCGGCCGATGGCCCGCTGGGCCCGGGCATACAGGGCATCCAGTTCCTTGCGGTACGGGGAGTCCGGCAGTTCGCTCACGAAATTGAGATAATCGTCCATGAAGGCCATGTAGCGCTCACGCTGCTTGGCCGGGACGCTCATCTGGGCATATTTGTATGAGGACATGGCGATGTAATACAGGATGTCCTCGCGGTAGATGTTCTCGGAATCGTCCTTCAGGATGTTCTTGAGGGCGACGATTGCGGACTGGTAGTACTCCATCTTGTAGTACAGCTTGGCCGATTCGAAGGCTTTCAGGTCCAGCCGGTCGTTCAGGTCCTTGAGCATCGCATTGCATTCGTCGACGTGGGTGGCGTTCGGATAGTCACGGAAATAATCGGCGATCGCGGTCATGCAGCTGTAGGTCGGGGACTGGTCCAGTTCGTAGCGGAGCGTCGAACGGTACAGGCAATCGATCCGCAGGAAAGCCGCCTCCTCCGCAAAACCGCTCTGCGGGAAGTTCTCCAGGAACTTGGCGAAATTGGTCTCGGCCGTGTAATAATCCTTGTACTTGTAATTGCTCAGGCCCCAGTAATACTGGACGGTGTCCTCCCGGCTGGTACCGTTCGTCAGGAACGCCATGGATTCGAACAGGGAGGCCGCTTTCTGGTACTTGCCGTTGTTGTAGAACTCGAAGGCACCCTTGTACTTCTCGTCGACGTCATTGCTGGCGAGCAGGGCATCATACTGGGATTTGCAGGATGCCGCCGCCACGAGGACGGCAAGCAGGGCCATGCTGGTTTTCAGAAGTTTCATCTTTCTGCCAATTATCTGTTTTCCAAAAGGAACTTCTCCACGTCAAGGGCGGCGCGGCAGCCCGAGGCAGCCGCGGTGACGGCCTGGCGGTAACGGGCATCCTGCACGTCGCCGGCGGCGAACACGCCGGGAACGCAGGTCTGCGACGTCTTGCCCTCCGTCACGATGTAGCCGTTCTCATCCGTCTCCACCCACTTCGAGAAGAGTTCGGAATTCGGATGATGGCCGATACCGAGGAAGAAGCCGTCCACCTTGATATCAAAAACCTCGCCATCCTTGCGGAGCAGGCGTGCGCCGGTGACGCCGGAAGCGTCGCCGAGGACCTCCTGCGTGTTGCAATTCCAGAGGATTTCGATGTTCGGCGTCGCAAAGACACGGTCCTGCATGGCCTTGGAGGCACGGAACACATCGCGGCGCACGATCATGTAGACCTTGCGGCACAGCCCGGCCAGGTAGGTCGCCTCTTCACAGGCGCTGTCACCGCCGCCGACGACGGCGACATCCTTGCCCCGGTAGAAGAATCCGTCGCAGGTCGCACAGGCGGAAACGCCCAGTCCACGGAATTTCTTCTCGGAAGGAAGGCCGAGATAGCGGGCGGTCGCACCCGTCGCGATGATCACGGTCTCCGCCTCCAGTTCGTTGCCGCGCTCGTCCGTCGCGTGGAACGGACGGCTGCCCAGGTCGATCGAGACGATGGCGCCCCTGCGGACATCCGCACCGAAACGCTGCGCCTGCCGCTTCATCTGGTCCATGAGCGAATTGGCGTCCACACCCTCCGCGAAACCGGGATAGTTCTCTACGAGGGTCGTCGTGGTCAGTTGGCCACCCGGTTCCATTCCCTCGTACAAGACGGGAGAAAGGGCTGCACGGGAGGCGTAGATGGCGGCGGTATAGCCGGCAGGGCCGGAGCCGATGATCAGGACTTTAATCTTTTCCATATTCTGCATTTATCCTGCAAATATAATCATAATTAAAAAATTTATCTATATTTGCACGGATGTATCGTAATTTATAAAAGTTCAAAACCATGACGAATCCTGTACGCAAATCGCCTGACATGGAAGATTTCAAGCATCTTCTCCGGAGGCACTCCCTCAAGGCGACGCCCCAGCGGATGGCTGTCCACGAAGCGATGATGGAACTGGGCCACGCCTCCGCCGACATGGTTTCCGAAGCCATCACCCGCGCCGGGGAAGTCACGATCACCGTCGCATCCGTCTACAACATCCTGAGCCAGCTGGCGCTGCTCGGCATCTACCAGCACCGGCTCAGTTCCAACAACAAGATGTACTTCGACATCAACAACTTCCGTCATATCCACCTGTACGACACCGTCAACAACACCTATCGCGACATCATGGACGACGAACTGATGGACATGATCGATGCGAAACTGGCCCGCCGCCGTTTCAAAGGATACAAGATCGAGGGCATCGACATCCAGATCCTCTGCAAGCCGACCCGCCGGAATCCCGTCAAGAGCGTATGAGAAAGTGGTGGATCCTCCTGGCCGGCCTCCTGCTGCTGGCCGCCTGCACCGAAGACAACGCCATCCTGCTGAACGAGCAGACCATGGTCAACATCGCCGACGGCCGGATGGTGACCGACAACGGCCTGACTTACCAGGTCGCGGAAGACCATACCGATGCCGGATGGAAAACCCTGAAAAGGGCCTGGATCCGCTGCGATGTCCTCCGCCAGCGTTCCGCGACGGAATTCGACATCGCCCTGCAGGAGATCCGGTCCTGCCTGCTGAAAGACCCGGTCCGGTCCGGTTCCGTCGATCCCGGAAGCCTGGGCGACGATCCGGTCCTTCCGCGGGAAGGCTGGTTCTCGGACGGTCTGCTCAACCTGCTGGTCCAGCTTGCGTACGTCCCTTCCTCCGACAATCCGCCCTATGTTTTCAACCTGCTCTTCGACGAGCAGGAGAGCACGGCGGACACCCTGCGCTTCGAACTGCGGCTCAATTCTTCCGGACGGTATTACGGCGCCCCGGGCCACGAGATCCTCGGGGACGACCTGTCCGTCGCCGCCACCTACTGTTCCTTCCCGGTGCTCGGTTTCCTGCCTGAAGGCAAGGATGAAGCCGTCGTCCGGATCACCTCGCGGTGGTACAAGAGCGACGCCGACGGCCAGCTCCTGCCCGAGACGGAAACGGTCACCCGCACGGGAAAGCTGCGGCGCTAAAGCAGCCGGCGTTTCCGGCCCTTGTCCCCGACCACATAATAGGCATCCCCTTCGATGAGGACGGCGCGCCCGCGATGCTTGCGCCGGTTGACCTTGTTGTCGACATTGACGTCGAAGACCCGTCCGCCGTAGAACGTGCGGATATCCCGGAAAATGGTATGGCCCACAACGATATGCTCCACCCCGTACCGGGCGCGGATCAGGTCCAGCGTATCGGTCGCGACGGGACGGCGGTTGGGTTCATCGTGAACCAGGCCCCGGTACCAGATCGGGCCATAGGATCCGTACAGGAAATTCAACGTGTCGGTCTTCGCTTTCCGGTCGGCGTTTTTCAGGAAAATGGCGCTGCTCATCTGCCGGTTGACCTCCGGGATGGACAGGTTCCAGCGATAGAAATCCCCGCCCAGACCGGCATGGACAAAGAGGTCCCGGCCGATGATCCCGATCGTGTTCCAGGACGCGATCCAGCGGCCCAGTTCGCTGTCGGGCCCGAACAGGGCGCGGTATTCCATGCCCAGTTCCCGGGCCAGGATCGTATATTTCGGTTTGGTGTAGCGCAAGTCGTTGGAGAAAACCATCGGCTCATGGTTGCCCAGGAACATGGAGACGCGGCCGCCGGCCTCTTCCGCCTCCCGCTGCAGTTCGTAGAAGAGCCAGAAGATCGGGACGACATCGTCTCCCCGGTCGAAGATATCCCCGATCACCGCCAGGTGGTTCCGTCCGTAGGCCCACTTCAAGTCCTTGTCGATCACGCCGTTGCCCCGCAGCAGGCTGATGACGCAGTCCAGGCGCCCGTGCGGATCGGACATGACGAACAATTTGTCCGGCTGGCGGTCCTGGCGCCAGGGTTCGCGGCGGATCTCCCGCAAGCGGACCTCGAAGGGGAACTTGCCGCGGTGGTCCGTCACCCGGAAACGCTCCGGCCGGGCGGCCATGCGTTCATCCGTGATGTTGCCGGCGGCATCGACCCGGATCACCCGGGCGGCGCCGTTTTCATACAACAGATACGGTCCGTCCACGGAGAGGGAATCCCGCCAGGTCTTCGCGGCGTTGCAGGGAATCAGGTTGAGCGCCGCCACAAGGACGGACGATAGGAGTATTCGGATATGCATGTTCATCGGTAATCAATTTGTGCCTGACAGACGAGTCTGCCAGGCACAAAGATGAAAAAAAATACGGATAAATCCTACTGCATTTCGTGCAGGCGGACGTCGGTGTCCGGCAGCATGCCGGGCAGTACGGATACGTCGGTCTGGCTGAAATGATACGGGAACACAACCTTCGGATGGAACATGCCGACGGCACTGACGATCTGGTCCACGGTCATCGTATAAGGCTGGTTGCAAGGCAGGAACGCGATGTCGATGTCCTTGAGGTTGGCCATCTCGGGCACATCCTCCGTATCGCCGGCGACATAGATGCGCAGGCCGTCGATCGTGAAGACATAGCCGTTGCCGTTGCCGAAGGGATGAAAGTTCTCGCGACCGGGAGTGGTGTTATAGGCCGGCACGGCCTCCACCTTGATGTCCTTGGTCAGTTGCCGGACGTCTCCGTTGTGCATGATGTCTCCGTAGCCGAGTTGCTTCTGGCTCTTCTCATTGAGGACCAGCACGGTATTCTCATCGTACAGGGTCGCGATGGTCTCCGGATTGAAATGATCGCCATGTTCATGCGTGATGAAGATGAACGGAGCCTTGCCGAAATCGTTGGCGTAGTCCGTCGGCTTTCCCATGCCGGCGACCGGGTCGCAATGGATGGTGACATCCTTGAAGGAAATGGCGATGGTGCCATGTTTGATCAGGTTGATGGCGACTTCGCCATGCTTGGTCTTGAAGGTCTCGACGGCATAGTTGCCGTTTCCGGGGACGATGGTCTTGGCGCCGCAACCTGCGGCCAGGACGACGGCAGCCATGGCTGCCAGCAATTTACCAGATTTCATGATGTATGCGTGTTGGATCCCATTTGTCTTTCGGTTGTTCATCGCCGCCGGGGTAGCCGACCGGGACGACGCAGTAAGGAACGACCGTCGCCGGGAGGTGCAGAGCCTCCTTGACCGGCATGTAACGGTCTTTATAGGGGTAGCAGGCCGTCCAGACGGCGCCCAGGTCCATGGCCTCCGCCATGACCAGGAGATTTTCCGTCGCGGCGCCAGCATCGTCCCGCCAGGTACCGTTGGCCATCTGCACCGGATCGCCGCCCCCGCGCGGGGAACGGACCACGGTCGTATCGGCGCACACCACGATGACGGCGGCAGCCTTCTTGTACATCGGGAGATTGAAATTGCCTTCGCCGAAGACCGCATCATATTTCGACGGATCCTGCAGGACGACGAAGTGCCAGGGGCGCACGTCCATGCCGGACGGAGCGGCCATGCCGGCCTTCAGCAAGGTCTCGATCTGCCCGGCGGTCAGTTTCTGTTCCGTAAAGGTACGGACGCTTTTCCGGGAGAGGATGCTGTCCAGGACGATGTCGGCCTTCGGGACCTTTTTCGGTCCGCAGGCCGCTACGGCGGCCAGGACAGCCGCAAGGGGAAGGAATTTGATAAGTCGCATAAGGGTTTCGTTTGGTTTATCCGTTTCATTCCGGAAGAAGCACCGTGCCGGTGCACCCTCCGGAATACAAAGATAGGAAATTCTTTCTGCTCAACAAAATAACAATCCGTTTCCCGACATGGCAGGACGTCCCGGCCCGCCCGCTGGCACAAAAAAACAGCTCCCGGAAAAATCCGGGAGCTGCTGCAGGGTGGATGATGGGGCTCGAACCCACGACACTCGGAACCACAATCCGATGCTCTACCAACTGAACTACATCCACCATATTGGGATTGCAAAGGTATATATTTTTTATGGATTTGCAAGCGGTACCCTTATTTTTTTAACTAAAATTCAGATTGTCCGGAAATATTCGTATCTTTGTAGATTGGAGGGAAAGGAATCCATGCTTCGCCCTCCGGTTTTCCGACCGCAAACAATATAAAACAGAGATAATAAATGGCACGTGAAATCAAGTTTTCCCTTGTCTACAGGGATATGTGGCAAAGTTCCGGTAAATATGTTCCGCGCGTCGACCAGCTGGTCGAGGTCGCTCCGGCCATCATTGACATGGGCTGCTTCGACCGCGTCGAGACCAACGGCGGCGCTTTCGAACAGGTCAACCTCCTCTTCGGAGAGAACCCGAACGTAGCCGTCCGCAAATGGACGGCCCCGTTCCACAAGGCCGGTATCCAGACCCACATGCTCGAACGCGGTCTGAACGCGCTCCGGATGAACCCGGTTCCGAAGGACGTCCGCGACCTGATGTTCAAGGTCAAGAAAAAGCAGGGAACCGACATCGCCCGCTCCTTCTGCGGCCTGAATGACCACCGCAACCTCCGCGGATCGGTCGAAGGCGCCAAGAAAGGCGGCATGATCTCCCAGGTCGCCCTTTCCATCACCTACTCCCCTGTCCACACCGTCGAATACTACATGGGCATCGTCGACAAGGTCGTCGAATACGGCGCCGATGAAATCTGCCTCAAGGACATGGCCGGCATCGGCCGTCCGACCTTCCTGGCCGAACTCGTATCCGACATCAAGAAGAAATATCCGCACATCGTCGTCCAGTACCATGGCCACACCGGTCCCGGTTTCTCCCCGGCTTCCATGCTGGAAGTCGCCCGCGCCGGCGCCGACTACCTCGATGTCGCCGTTGAACCCCTCTCCTGGGGCAAGGTCCACCCGGACGTCATCACCATCCGCGAGATGATGCGCGCCGACGGCTTCCTCGTCAAGGATCTCAAGATGGACGCCTACATGGAAGTCCGCCGCCTCACCCAGAAATTCATGGACGACTTCCTCGGTTACTGGATCAACCCGTCCAACGCCAAGATGACCTCCCTGCTCGTCGGCTGCGGCCTCCCGGGCGGCATGATGGGCTCCATGATGGCCGACCTCAAGGGCTTCCAGGGCGCGATCAACGCCGCACAGCGTGCGCACGGCCGTCCCGAGATGAGCCTCGACACCCTGATGGTCAAGCTCTTCGAAGAGGTTGAATACGTATGGCCGCGCCTCGGTTATCCGCCGCTCGTCACTCCGTTCAGCCAGTACGTCAAGAACACGGCGCTGATGAACCTGTTCAACATGCTGAACGACAAGCCGCGCTGGACCACCATCGACAAGGACACCTGGGGCATGATCCTCGGCCACATGGGACAGCTTCCGGGCAAACTGGCTCCGGAGATCGTCGCCCTCGCCAAGGAGAAGGGCCTCGAATTCACCACGACCAACCCGCAGGACAACTATCCGGACGAACTGCCGCACTTCCAGGAGATGATGAAGCAGGAAGGCTGGGACGAAGGCGAAGACCAGGAAGAACTCTTCGAGTTTGCGATGCACGAGCGCCAGTACCGTGACTACAAGAGCGGTGTCGCCAAGCAGCGTTTCAACACCGAACTGGAAGACCTCAAGAAGAAGGCCGGCGCCCCGATCGTCGTCAAGCGCCCGGTCGTCGAAATGCCGAAGTTCTCCGTCGAGGAATATGTCGCCAAGTACCCGAAGGCCACGCCGGTCCAGGCTCCGGCCAAGGGTCAGCTGATGTGGCAGCTGGATGTCGCGGACGATTCCGCCGCTCCGGTCGTCGGCACCAAGGCGGAAGCCGGCAAGGCTCTCGGCTATGTCCAGACCTATTATGGCATGGAAGAACTCGTCTCCGCCGTTGACGGCCGCGTCGTCGCCGTGCTCGGCAAGCAGGGCGAGCAGGTCGCCAAGGGCGAAATCGTCGCCTTCGTCCAGTAGGAACGCAAGCACATACCTTACAGCGCCCCGGGGGAAGTCCTCCGGGGCGTTTTTTTACAGGGGGCATGCACTTTTTTCCGGCGCTCTCGGACAGGCGGTTCCGATCGATCCGTTTGGAGAACCCCCAAACGTTTAGAGATACGTCAAACGTTTAATTTTGAATAGTTTACAGAAATTTCTACCTTGCTCCCGGAACCAATGCCGAGAACGATGAAGATGAAAGAATGGAGCCTCGGGGAGCGCCCGAGGGAGAAGATGCTGGAGCGGGGGCCGGAAAGCCTGAGCCATGCGGAACTGCTGGCCATCCTGATGCGGACCGGAACCGGAAAGAAGAATGTCGTGGAGATCGCGCAGGAACTCCTGCAGGCCGCGGACGGCTCGCTGGTCAGTCTGTCCGCCCTGGAGATCGGGAACATGCAGGCGGTCGACGGGATCGGGCCGGACAAGGCCGTCACTGTCACGGCCGCCTTCGAACTGGGGCGGCGGCTGATGGAAGAGCGGTCCCGCCTGGACGGCCTGTCCATCACCCACGCCCGGATGATCTACCGGCTGATGATCCCCCGCCTCAAGGGCCTCACCCATGAGGAGATGTGGGCCATCTACCTCAACCGCGCGAACTATGTCCTCGGGAAGGAACGGCTGTCCTCCGGCAGCGGCAGTTCCACCTCGTCGGACCTGACGACCCTGCTGCGGCACGCCCTGGACCGGAAATGCAGCAGCGTCGTGATCGTCCACAACCACCCTTCCGGGAATCCGGTCCCCGGCCGGAGCGACCTCCGGGAGACGGCCCGGATCAAGGAAGCGCTGGGCAGCCTGGGCCTCTGCCTGATGGACCATGTCGTCGTCAGCGACGACAAATACTACAGTTTTACGGACGAACGCGTCTACCTGGCGGAGGATTTCTGAGAAAACGGGCGCGCCGGATTGCATTATCGCGTAATTTTTCCTATTTTTGTTTTTCGGAAGTCGTTAAAATCCGAAAAGCCATGAAAGTCATCAACCTCGGAGAGGTCCATTCGGTCCTCAACACTTTTGTCGCGCAAATCCGTGACAGGTCCGTCCAGAAAGACAGGATGCGTTTCCGCTACAACCTGGAGCGGCTGGGCAACATTTTCGGCTACGAAATCAGCAAGACGCTGGAATTCAGCACCAAGGAAGTGGTTACGCCGCTGGGCATCGCCAGCATTCCGACCTATGACAGCAAGATCGTCGTCGCCACGATCCTCCGCGCAGGCCTTCCCCTGCACAAAGGCATCCTCGATGTCTTCGACACCGCGGAGAGCGCCTTCATCGCCGCTTACCGGAAGTATGACAAGGGAGACGACTCCCACATCCAGGTGCAGTATGCGACGAACCCGGGCCTGGAAGGGAAGGTGCTGATCCTGGCGGACACGATGCTCGCCACCGGCGCTTCCATCGAAGTCACTTACGAAAAGCTCTGCGAAGAAGGCCATCCTTCCCACACCCATCTGGTCTGCCCGATCTCGAGTGTCTATGCGGTCGAGTACCTGCAGAAGCACCTGATGACAGACGACATCACGCTGTGGACCGCCGCGATGGACGAGGAACTGACCAGCCACAGTTACATCGTCCCGGGTCTGGGCGACGCGGGCGATCTCGCCTTCGGAGACAAACTGTAAACGCAGCAGGATAAAAAGAAAGGGGATGGCCAACGCGTTTTGACCATCCCCTTTTTGTCACTTTCAGACCAGGCGGCACATCAGCGTCGCCTGCGTGCACGACAGCACTTCCACATCGACATAATCCCCGGCCTTGTGCGCCGTGTCGGGAAAGACACACATCTTGTTGTTGGAGGCCCGGCCGCAGAGTTCGGCGGGATTGCGCTTGGACGGACCTTCTACCAGGATGCGGAAGACCTTGCCTACGTCCCGGCGGTTGCTCTCCAGGCTGAGGGCGTTCTGGAGTTCGATGATCTCGCTCAGGCGGCGGGTCTTGACCTCCGGGGCGATGTCGTCCGGATAATTGCGGGCGGCCAGGGTCCCCGGACGCTCGGAATACTGGAACATGAAAGCGGCGTCATAGCCGACTTCCCGCATGATGGAAAGGGTATCCTGGTGGTCCTGTTCGGTCTCGCCGCAGAACCCGGCAATGATGTCGGTCGTGATCGCGCAGTCCGGCATGACGCTGCGGATTTTCGCAACCCGGTCCAGGTACCATGCCCGCGTGTAACGGCGGCGCATCTTGACCAGCATGGCGTCGCTGCCGCTCTGCACGGGCAGGTGGATGCACTTGCAGATGTTGTCATGACGGCCCATGGTCTCGATCAGCTTGTCGCTGATGTCCTTCGGATGCGAAGTTGAATAGCGGACCCGCAATTCCGGGCTGATCAGGGCGACCTGTTCCAGCAGGTCGGCGAAATCGACCGTCGTCCCGTCTTCGCCTTTCCAGAGGTAGGAGTCCACGTTCTGTCCCAGCAGGGTCACCTCCTTGTATCCGGAAGCGAACACGTCGCAGGCCTCCCGCAGGATGGTCCGCGGGTCGCGCGAGCGCTCGGCGCCGCGGGTATAGGGAACGACGCAATACGAACATACGTTGTTGCAGCCGCGCATGATCGAGATGAAGGCGGACACGCCGTTGCGGTCGATGCGGACCGGGCGGATGTCGCCGTAGGTTTCTTCATGGGATAGGAGGACATTGATCTGGGGACGGTCCGGCGCGATGTCCCGCAGCAGCTGCGGCAGGCTGCGGTAGGAGTCCGGTCCCGCGACCAGGTCGACCTTCCGGCTGTCGAGCAGGGCGTCCTTGAGCCGTTCGGCCATGCAGCCGACGATGCCCACGACCACTTCCGGCCGGGTTTTCTTCTGCTGGTGGAACTGCTCGATGCGCCCCCAGATCCGCTGTTCGGCGTTGTCGCGGACCGAACAGGTGTTCGCCAGGATCACATCGGCCTCGTCCATGACCTCGGTACGGTCGTAGCCCTCGTCCGCCAGAATGGAGAAAATGACTTCTGTGTCATTGACATTCATCTGGCAGCCATAGGTTTCTATATATAATTTCTTCCTTTCCATCGTTTTGGCACGGCCCTTGATTTCAAACCGTGGCGCAAAGGTAGCATTTTTCAAGGAATATCTGTATCTTTGCCGCTTAGGAAACCTCCGAAATGAAACAGAAACGCAGCATCATCCTGATCCTCGCCACCGTGCTGGCCCTGTGCCTGACCGGCTGCGGGAGCGTGGAACGGATCCGGAACATCCGGGTGACTTCCTGGGCCGTCGAATCCGTCTCCCCGACAGGGCTGCGCGGCCTGACGGCCGACCTCGCCGTCGGTGTCGAGAACCCGGCCATGCAGTTCACCCTCGAGGACATCGAAGGCGTGCTTTACTACAAAGGAACGGAATTCGTCCACTACACGGCCGATCCGGTCACCGTCCGCCGGAAGAGCACCGCTGTCTACCCGCTCCACTGCAAGGCCATCCTGGGCGGAGAATACTCCGTCCTGAGCGTGCTGGGCATGGCCCGGAACTATGACCTGGCCGATTTCACGACGGACATCCACGCCCGCGTCCGTCTCCGTGGCGGAGCTTCCAAGTCGTTTGATTTCAAAGACATACCTATAAAGGACCTCATCGAAGCCGAATAACATGAAACGAATCGTCATCCTCTTCATAGCCTTGCTGGCCGCCGGAGCGCTCCACGCGCAGAACACCGGACGGCAGGTCGTGGACTCCCTGGTCTACCGGCCCGCCGCCACCGTGGACTCCTCCCTGACCGGCAAGTCCATTTTCAACCTGATGCCCTCCAAGGCCAAAGGCGGGAAAGCCGACGTCCGGATCCACCAGTCCCAGACGATCATCGACGGAATGCGCAGGCATGTCGCCGACAACCCGTCCCGGACGCTTTCCGGCTACCGGGTCCGCATCTACTTCGACAACAAGCAGAATGCCCGCGGCGAATCCGAATCCGCCCTGAACCGCTTCATGGCCATGCGCCCCGGCATTGCGGCCTACCGCAGCTACCAGAACCCCTACTTCAAGGTGACGGTCGGAGACTTCCGGACCAAGTCCGAAGCCATGGAACTGCTCCAGCAGATCAAGGGCCAGTTCCCGACGGCCTTCGTCGTCAAGGAGAGCATCAATTTCCCGCCTGCCGACCGCGCCCATGCCTTCGTCGTGGACACCGTGCAGGTCGTCCGAGTGAACCGCTAGATCATGATCGAGCAGAAACTGACACTCAAACAGCAGCAGAAGCTGTCGCCGCTGCAGATCCAGACCATCAAACTCATCGAGCTGCCGGTCCAGGAACTGGAGCAGCGTATCCGCAAGGAACTGGAGGAGAATCCGGTCCTCGACGACACCCCGCAGGAGAGCAAGGATGAAGAGACGCCCCGCGACGTCTCCCTGTCGGAAATCAACGAAGACGATCCGACGCCTTCCTACAAATACCACGTCAACAACTACGGCAAGGACGAGCGTCCGCAGTACAATACCTTCTCCGTCAAGCAGAGCTTCACGCAGAGCCTGATGGAGCAGATGGGTTTCCGCAACCTCAACCGCCACCAGCAGCAGGTCGCCGCCTTCATCATCGGCAGCCTCGACGATGACGGCTACCTCCGCCGGGACATCGAAAGCCTGGTCGACGACATGGCCTTCCGCGCCAACATCGAGACCGACGAGAAAGAGGTCCTGGACCTGCTGAAGATCATCCAGGAATTCGAGCCGGCCGGCGTCGGCGCCCGCGACCTGCGGGAATGCCTGCTCATCCAGCTGCGGGGCCTCCGGAAGACCAAGGATGTCGAAGACGCCACCACGATCCTGACGGATTATTTCCAGGAATTCTCCAACCGCCATTTCCAGAAGATCATGGCGAAGACCGGAATGGACGAAGAGGACATGAAGGCGGCCATGGCCCGCATCGTCAAGCTCAACCCGTCCCCGGGCGGCCAGGTCGACGATTCCTACAACGACCAGGCCCAGCAGATCGTCCCGGACTTCCTGCTCGACTACGAAGACGGCGAACTCCGGCTGTCCATGCCGCGTTTCTCCATCCCGGAGATCCGCGTCAACCGCAAATACGCCGACCTGCTCCTGGAAGCCGCCAATTCCTCTGAACGCCAGAAGAAGGAAGCCGCCACCTTCGTCAAGCAGAAGATGGACTCCGCCAAGTGGTTCGTCGAGGCCCTGAAACAGCGGCACAACACCCTGCAGAACACCATGCAGGCCATCATCGACTACCAGCACGACTACTTCGTCGACGGCGACGAGTCCCACCTCCGCCCGATGGTCCTCAAGGACATCGCCGAGAAGACCGGCTTCGACATCTCGACCATTTCCCGCGTCGTCAACTCCAAGTACATCGAGACCCACTTCGGCATCTTCCCGCTGAAGTACTTCTTCTCGGAAGGACTGGAAAACCAGGAAGGCGAGGAAGTCTCGACCCGCGAACTCAAGAAAGTCATGCAGGAATGCGTGGACAATGAAGACAAGCACAAGCCGCTGACCGACGACCAGCTGGTCAGCGAGATGGAAAAGCGCGGCTACAAGGTCGCCCGCCGCACCATCGCCAAATACCGCGACCAGCTCGGCATTCCCAAGGCCCGGCTGCGCAAAGAACTGTAAACCAAATCCCCTTGACCATGAAAAGGATCTTACTGCTGACCCTCCTGATCCTGTCCGGCACGCTGCTGCGCGCCCAGACCGGCACGTTCCGCCTCTACGGCGACGCAGGATATGAACTGATGACCTACGAGAACACGCAGCATGCCTTCGCCTTCGACCTGGGCGCCGCGCACTACCTGTCGGACGCCATGTTCATCAATATCCAGGGTCATTTCGCCTCCAACGCCGACGACAAGGACGAATACCTAGCCGGCATCGGACCGGGCTTCAACCTCTGGCAGAATAACGGCAAGCTTTTCTATCTTTCGACCGCCTTCGGCTACGGAAAGACCGCCATGCCGCCGGCATCCGACGTCATGATCTATGACGAAGAGAAGAAAGAATACATCGTCCAGCCGGGCGGAGAACAGAGCATCGAGGGCATGAGCGGCGTCGCCACCCTCGGGTTTCTCTTTCCCCTCCCCGTCAAAAACCTCCGCATCGGGACCGGCGTCAACGCATTCTGGATCGGATTCCAGGACCATGTCAGCCTGTCCGCCACCGTCGGTCTCCACTGGAACTGGTAAGCTTATGAAAGAAATCCATCTCGCAGGCGGCTGCTTCTGGGGCACCGAACATTACCTGCAGCTGATTCCCGGCGTCACGTTCACGGAAGTGGGCTTCGCCAACGGAAACACCCCGGATCCGACCTACAAGCAGGTCTACACGGACACCACCGGCTACGCCGAGACGGTCCGCGTACAGTATAATCCCGACACCGTATCGCTGAAGTTCCTCATCGAACTCTATTTCAAGGCCATCGATCCCCTGAGTCTCAACCGCCAGGGCCACGACGAAGGCACCCGCTACCGGACCGGCATCTACTGGTCCGATCCCGCTGACGAGCCGGTCATCCGCGAAGTCTACGACGCCGTCCAGGCTTCCCTGGGCGTACCGCTGGCCGTCGAGCTCGAGCCGCTGCGGAATTTCTATCCGGCCGAAGAGTACCACCAGAACTACTTGGTCAAGAACCCGGACGGGTACTGCCACCTCTCCCCCGCCCTCTTCGAACTTGCCCGGAACGCCCGCGAAAAACACTGAGAAATCCTCCTCCGACAGACTCCGCACCGAAAGGTCGCGGAGTTGTTTTTTGCCCGGTGGGAAACTTTGTGGAAAATTTTGGAAGAATGTGGAACAAAGTGGAAAATTATTCTTATCTTTGTCCCCAGCGTGAAAGAAAGAAGTTAAATTTCAGTAGAGGACATGGTCATCTCGACATTCATAGGCGACTGCCTCGCCAAGATCGACGACAAAGGGAGAGTGGTTTTCCCTTCGTCGCTGAAGGCGCAGGTACCCCAGGAGTGCGGGATGAAATTCGTCCTCCACAAGGACATCTACAGGAAATGCCTGGAAATGTACACCTTCGAAGAGTGGCAGGCCCAGGCGGAATCCATCAAGAGCAAACTGGATCTGATCTTCAATCCCGATCACGCTGACTTCTGGAGCAAGTACATGGAAGACAGCGCCATCGTCGTCCCCGACCCGAAACTCGGACGCCTGTCCATTCCCCGGAATCTCCAGGACGGTGCAGGTTTAACCAAGGAGGTGATGTTCGCCGGCAAGGGCTACAAGATCGAAATCTGGGACAAGGAGACCTACGAGGCTTCCCGGATGTCCAACGAAAGGTATCGCGCCCTGGCCAAGGAACTGTCTCAGCAGAGATAGGAGAAAAGGCCGATGTCAGAATACCATACCCCGGTGCTGCTCGACGAGAGCGTTTCTGCACTGATCGACAACCCTTCAGGACTTTACATTGATGCCACATTCGGAGGCGGTGGACACACCGCCGAGATACTTTCACGCTTAACCGGCAAGGGCAAGGTCCTCGCCTTCGATCGTGACATCGACGCCATCGGGAACCGTCTCAAGGACGAACGGCTGATCCTGGTGCACAATAATTTCCGCTTCGTCCGGAACTATGTACAGTTCTATGCCCATACGGAAGGGACGCCGGCGGAGGCGGACGGGATCCTGGCGGACCTGGGCGTGTCGTCCCACCAGTTCGACACGGCGGACCGCGGATTCTCCTTCCGCTTCGACGCCCCGCTCGACATGCGGATGAACACGGAGGCCGGGATGACCGCGGCGGATCTGGTCAACACGTACGATGCAGCGGACCTTGAACGGATCCTGCGCCTGTACGGGGAAGTCGACAACCCGCGCAAGATGGCGCAGCTCATCGTGGCGGCGCGCACCCGGAAGCCGGTTGCGACCACTGCTGACCTGGACGAGGCCCTGGCGCCCTGCCTGCCGAAGTTCGCGGAGCACAAGGTGCTGGCCAAGGTCTACCAGGCCCTGCGCATCGAGGTCAACCAGGAGATGAAATCCCTGGAGAAATTCCTGGAAGGCGCCGCACGCTGCCTCAAGCCCGACGGGAAACTGGTGGTCATCACCTACCACTCCCTGGAAGACCGGATGGTCAAGAACTTCATCCGGACCGGGAACGTCGCAGGCGAAGTCCGGCAGGACGTCTACGGACGCACGGACGCGCCGCTGCGGCCGGTCAACCGCAAACCGATCCTCCCGAAGGAGGAAGAAATCGCGGCCAACACGCGGGCCCGGAGTGCGAAACTCCGGATCGCACAGAAAAATCCCGCCGGACGGTAAGGCCGGCGGACGGAAACAGAAGGATTTATGAGAAAGGTCATCGACATCATCAAGAACAGCGTCTGGGCGATCCTGCACGGAGAGTTTCTCCTGCGGCTCCGCATCGACAAGTTCTTCCCGCATATCCTCTGGACCTTCCTGCTTTTCTGGGGCATGATCCTCACGAGCATGATGGTGCAGAAGACCCTGGTGCAGGTCGAGAAGAACAAGGATGTCCTTTCCGAAATGAAGATATACCATGCCCAGAAGACCGTGCAGATCGCACGGCTCGGACGGCTCAGCACTGTCGAACAGCTGCTGGAAGAGAACGGATCGGAAGTGACGCTGCCGGAAAAGCCGGCGGACGTCATCCGCAAATAAAGACCAGGCGATGGAAAACAAAGGACCCCAGAAGAAAGGCGACCGGGTGGTACGTTCCCTGTACCTCCTGTACCTCGCGTATATCCTCGGCGCGGTCCTGATCATCGGCCGCATCGTCCAACTTCAGCTGACCTATGAGCCCGACGAACGCATCGCCGACCTCTTCCATCCGCGCAACATCAAGCAGAACCTGGATCCGGAACGCGGGTCCATCCTCGCGAAGGACGGCCGGCTCATCGCCATGTCCACCCCGATGTACCAGGTCTACATGGACTGCGCCGTCCTCAAGGCGGAATACCGCGACATGCGCGACAAGGAGAAGGGCAAACGGCTCGAAGCCGCCTGGCGCGCCAAGGTCGACACCCTCGCCATCGGCCTGCATGACGTTTACGGCGACCGGACCGCCGCCGAATACCGCAAGCTCATCCTCGACGGCCGCGAAGCCGGCCGCCGCTATGTCCGCATCGGCTACCAGATTGACCACGGTACGCTCCAGAAGGTCAAGAACCTCTGCCTGTTCCGCGACGGCCCGAACTCCGGCGGCATGATGACCGAGAAGATCGACACCCGCCAGTATCCGTATGAGAGCCTGGCCCGCCGTACCGTCGGCTATGTCAAGGACAACAGCCGCACCGGCGCCGAAGGTATCACGAACGTCGGCATCGAAGGCCGCTTCGACCATGTCCTCCACGGCAAGGAAGGATACAAGTGGATGAAATATACCGACGGACGGCAGCTGATCCAGAACTACGACAGCGCTTATGTCGCCCCGGTCGACGGATATGACGTCCGCACGACCCTGGACATCGACATCCAGGACATCGCAGACCGTTCCCTGCGCCACCGGATTGAAGAATTCGACCCGTCCGGCAAGGCGGTCGAGGGCGGCTGCGTCATCGTCATGGACGTCAAGACCGGCGCCATCCGGGCTATGGTCAACCTGCTGCGCGACCCGCAGACCGGCCACCTCGGCGAAACCATCAACTTCGCGGTGGAACGCGCCGGCGAGCCGGGCTCCGTCTTCAAGGCGTCGACCCTCATGAGCCTGCTCGAAGACGGCAAGGTGACCCTGCAGACGAACGTCCCGACCAACCACGGCATCTACCGCGTCGGCCGGACCTCCTTCCCGCAGGACTCCTACATCACGACCCATGAGGCCCAGACCCACCTGGACTCCATCACCGTGCTCCGCGGCTTCGAGATCTCCTCGAACTATGTCTTCCGCCGCCTGGCGATCGAGAACTACGGTTCCCGGCCGCAGACGATGCTCGACAAGCTCTATAGCTACAAGCTCGGCGAAGCCTGGGACTTCGACCTGGACCGCTTCCCCGCCCCGTACCTGCCGCGTCCGGACAGCAAGGGCAACGTCAGCCTGTCCGACCTGGGTTCCGTCGCCATCGGCTACTCGGTCAGTGAAACGCCGCTGCACATCGCCGCTTTCTACAACGCGATCGCGAACCGGGGCAAGATGATGAAGCCGTACCTGGTCGAGAGCGTGGAAAGCCACGGCGTCGTCAAGGAGAAGCACGGCCAGAGCGTCCTGGGCGGCCTGATCTGCTCGCGGGCGACGGCCGACACCCTCGCCTACGCCCTGCGGCACGTCGTCATGAACGGTACGGCGAAAGCTGCGCTCGGCGCCGCCAAGATGCCGGTGGCCGGCAAGACCGGTACCGCGCGCATCGTCCTCGAGCCGGAAGAGCGGATGGGCAGCCGCAACCCGTATGAGGATGCCCTCGGACACCGCAAATACCAGGCGACCTTCGTCGGATTCTATCCGGCGGACGCCCCGAAATACACCACCATCGTCGTCGCATACACCCGCGTCGGAGGCGGCCTGCTGTACGGCAGCGGCATTCCGGCGAAGACTTTCCGCGACATCGTGGACCACATCTACGCCATCGACATGGACTACGGTGAAACCCTGGACAACAAGGGGGACATTCCGTCCATGGAACTGCCGGAGCGGGAAGCGGTCGCCGAAGGCCAGGTCCCGGACGTCAAGGGGCTGGGCGTGATGGACGCCGTATATGAAATCGAGAACCGCGGCTGGCGCTGCGTCTGGCACGGAACGGGCCATGTCCGTTCGCAGAGCCCGGCGGCAGGCACCCGCCTCGCAAAAGGAAACACTGTAACCCTGGAACTGAAATGATCCTCAGCAACATCATAGAAAACGCCGGCGTATCGGCCGTCCGGGGACGCACCGACCGTCCCGTCAGCACGCTTTGCAGCGACTCCCGCAAAGTCGTGAAGGACGCCCTGTTCATCGCCGTGAAAGGCTTTGCCGGCAACGGCCATGACTATATCGCCAAGGCCATCCGCAGCGGTGCCTCCGCCGTCGCGTACGAAGACGAACAGGCCCTCGCGGCCCAACTGGCCACCCTCGCCCCGGGCGAGGCCGACGACGTCACCTTCATCCGGGTCGAAGCCTCCCGCAAGGCCGTCGCCCTCATGGCGGACAACTACTATGACCATCCGTCCCGCAAGCTGACCCTCGTCGGCATCACCGGCACCAACGGAAAGACCACGACCGTCACCCTGCTCTACAATCTGTTCATGGGACTGGGCTACAACTGCGGCCTCCTCTCCACCATCGCCAACTTCGTCGGCACCCGGCGGATCGAAACGACCAACACCACCGTCGACCCGATCACCATGGGGGCCCTGATGGCCGAGATGGTCGATGCCGGCTGCGAATACTGCTTCATGGAAGTCAGTTCCATCGGCGTCGAACAGGACCGGGTCACCGGCCTGCGGTTCAAGGTCGGCATCTTCTCCAACCTGACCCACGACCACCTCGACTACCACGGCACCTTCGCCGAATACCTCCGCTGCAAGAAGCTGTTCTTCGACAACCTGCCGGCCGACGCCTATGCCGTCATCAACATCGACGACCGAAACGGCCGCGTCATGGTCCAGAACACGAAGGCAAAAGTCGTCACCTATTCCTGCCGGAGCATCGCGGACCATACCTGCCGCGTCATGGAGGAAAGTTTCGACGGCATGCAGCTCCGCATCGACGGCCAGGAGACCTGGACCCGGCTGATCGGACAGCACAACGCCTACAACATCCTGGCGATCTACACGGCCGCCATCCTCGTGGGCGCCCGCCCCGAAGAGGCCCTGATCGCCATCAGCCGCCTCGAATCCGCCTGCGGACGGCTCGAGACCCTGCGCGGTCCGAAAGACCTGAGCGTGGTCATCGACTATGCCCACACCCCGGACGCCATGGAGAACGTGCTGAAGACCCTGCGCGACATCGCCCCCGAGAAGGAACTGGTCTGCGTGTTCGGCTGCGGCGGCGACCGCGACAAGACGAAACGGCCGGAAATGGCCAAGGTCGCCGAAGAATATGCCGACCGGATCTTCGTCACCTCCGACAACAGCCGCACCGAAAAGACGGAAGACATCCTCGAGGACATCAAGGCGGGCCTGAGCCCGCGCGGCCTGGCGAAGAGCTTCTTCATCGCGGACCGCCGGGAGGCGATCCGGACCGCCATCCTGCTCGCCCCGCAGGGAGCGACCATCCTGCTGGCCGGGAAAGGCCATGAAACCTACCAGATCATCGGCACCGAGCACCGCCATTTCGACGAGCGCGAGGTTGTCGCAGACGTGTTCAAAACCCTTAACTCCTAAACCGATATGATTTACCACCTTTTCCAAGCACTCAGGGAATACGACATACCGGGACAGGGCCTGATGAATTACCTGTCTTTCCGGGCCATGATGGCCAGCGTGACGGCCGTCCTTTTCGCCCTGTTCGCCGGCAAGCGAATCATCCGCTGGCTGCAGCGCAAGCAGATCGGCGAGACCGTCCGCGACCTCGGCCTGGAAGGCCAGATCCAGAAGAAAGGCACCCCGACCATGGGCGGGATCATCATCATCCTGGCCATCCTCTGCGGTGTCCTGCTCTGGTGCGACCTGACCAACGTCTATATCCAGCTCCTGCTGCTGAGCACCCTCTGGTGCGGCGCACTGGGCTTTACGGACGACTACATCAAGGTCTTCAAGCACAACAAGAACGGCCTCAGCGAGAAGGCGAAACTGCTCGGTCAGATCGTCCTCGGCTTCATCATCGGCCTGACCGTCTGGATGAGCGACGACATCGTCGTCCGCGAGAAAGTCGCGTCGGAAGTGACCTACGAGAAGGAACTGTCCGTCGATTCCGAACCGGTCGTCACGAACGGCACCTACCAGGAAGAGGATGTCGTCAAGAGCACCAAGACGACGATTCCCTTCGTCAAGCGGCATGAATTCGACTACAAATGGCTCAGCCCCTTCAAAGGCGCCATGGGCTGGTACACCAAATGGGCGATCTACGTCCTGATGATCGTCCTCGTCATCACGGCCTGCTCCAACGGCACCAACCTGACGGACGGACTGGACGGACTGGCCGCCGGCACCTCGGCCGTCGTGGGCGTCACGATCGGCATCCTGGCCTGGCTGGGCGGCAACCTCATTGAATCCAATTACCTGAACATCATGTACATACCGGGGTCCGGAGAAATCGCCATCTTCATGTCCGCCTTTGTCGGCGCCCTGATCGGCTTCCTCTGGTACAATTCCTACCCGGCCCAGGTGTTCATGGGCGACACGGGCAGTCTGACGATCGGCGGCATCATCGGCGTGAGCGCCGTGCTGATCCGCAAGGAACTGCTCATCCCGCTGCTCTGCGGCATCTTCTTCGTCGAGAGCCTGTCCGTCCTGCTGCAGCGGAACTGGTTCAAATATACGAAGAAACGCGACGGGCAGGGCACCCGGATCTGGAGCATGACCCCGTTGCACCACCATTACCAGGACAAACAGGAACCGGAAGGCCGGATCCTCATCCACAAGCCGGTGCCGCCGCACCATGAGGCGAAAATCGTCGCCCGCTTCTGGATCGTCGGGATCATGCTGGCTGTCGGAACATTGGCATTGTTGAAAATCAGATAAAGCACAGATATGGCAAGAATCGTCGTGTTGGGCGGCGCCGAAAGCGGAGTGGGCGCAGCCGTGTTGGCAAAAGTGAAAGGATTTGACGTCTTCCTCTCGGACAAGGGGAAGATCGCCGACAAATATATCGAAATGCTCGAGAAATGGGAGATCCCGTTCGAACAGGGTCAGCATACGGAAGAACTGATCCTCAATGCGGACGAGGTTATCAAGAGCCCGGGCATCCCGTCGACCGCACCGATGGTGCGCAAGATCGAGGAAAAGGGCATCGGCATCATCTCCGAGATCGAATTCGCCGGACGCTACGACCGCGCGAAGAAGATCTGCGTGACCGGCTCGAACGGCAAGACGACCACCACCTCGCTGATCTACTACCTGTTCCAGCAGGCCGGCCTCAACGTCGGACTGGGCGGGAACATCGGCATGAGCTACGCCTATCAGGTCGCCACCGAGCATCACGACTACTATGTCCTGGAGATCAGCAGTTTCCAGCTGGACAACTGCTATGCGTTCCGCCCGGACATCGCCGTCATCACCAACATCACCCCAGACCACCTCGACCGCTATGACTACAAGATGGAGAATTACGTCCGCTCCAAGTTCCGCATCATCCGGAACCTCCGTCCCGAGGACTGCTTCATCTTCGACTCCGACGACGAGATCACCGTCGGCCACCTCGACAAGATCCTGACCCAGGCCCGCCTCCTGCCCTTCAGCCAAAAGGAAGAGGTACAGCAGGGCGCCTTCCTGCAGGACGACAAGATCGTGGTCCGCTATGAGAAGGACGAGTGCGACCTCTATCTCGAGGAACTCGCCCTCGGCGGCAAGCACAACATCTACAACTCGATGGCCGCAGCTCTCGCCGCGAAGGCGGCCGGCATCGACAACAAGTACATCCGCGAGGGTCTGGAGACCTTCGCCCCGATCGAGCACCGCCTGGAACCCGTCATGAGCGTCGGCGGCGTGCTCTATATCAACGACTCCAAGGCCACCAACGTCGACGCAGCGTGGTACGCCCTCGAATGCCAGAAGCGCCCGGTCGTCTGGATCGTGGGCGGCGGCGACAAGGGCAACGACTACAGCGTCCTGCTCGACCTGGTCCGGGAGAAAGTGAAGGCCATCGTCTGCATGGGCCTGGACAACCGGAAGTTCCACGAGAGCTTCGAGTCCATCGTCGGCGCGGACAAGATGGTCGATACGAAATCCGCGGAGGAGGCCGTCAAGGCGGCCAGCAAGTTCGCCAGCGACGGCGACGTCGTCCTGCTCAGCCCTTGCTGCACCAGCTTCGACCTCTTCTCCTGCTACGAAGAACGCGGCGACAAATTCAAGGAGGCCGTCCGCAACCTGTAAGGAAACATGGCAAAGAAGAAGACAGGCATATCCGGTTTCATCGACAGCTTCCAGGGAGACAAGATCATCTGGATGATCGTTTTCATGCTCATCATGATTTCGATCCTCGCGATCTCGTCTTCCACCCCGCTGCTGGCCCTGCAGATGAAGAGCACCCGTTCCGCGATCATCAACGAGCAGATCCTCGTTGCCGTCCTGGGACTGGGCATCATCCTCTTCTGCTACACCTGCATCCGCAGGATCGGTTTCCTGCGGGCTGTCTCGCAGCTGGGTTTCGCCGTCTCCTTCCTGATGCTGCTCTGCCTGGCCATCCACATCAACCTGCCGTTCCTGAAGGCCGTCAACATCAACGGCGCGACGCGCGCCCTGTCGATCATGGGCTTCCAGCTCCATGTCTTCGAATTCGTCAAGGTCTTCATGGTCATGTACCTGGCCTGGGCCTGCCAGGCCCTGCAGGAGAAAGACGGATTCCGCATGGCAGCCGCCCTGTCGCAGCTCCCGCATTTCGAATTCCTCGGGAAGAAAGGCTGGCAGCTGTTCTTCTACATTTTCCTGCCGATCATCCTGATCAGCGTGCTGATCCTGATGGGCAGCGTGTCCAGTACCCTGTTCATCGGCCTGATCATGGTCGTGACCGTCTTCATCGGCGGCGTCCGGATCAAGGATTTCCTGATCTACGGCGTCATCGGGGCCGGCCTGATCGTCGCCTGCGTGGGCCTGTCTTTCGCCTCCGACGGCAAGTTCTTCCCGCGCATCCACACCGCCGTGTCCCGTATCGCCATGGCCTCGGAAGACCCGGAAGAACAACTCCTGAAACTCCAGCGGGGCACCGTCGAGTTCCAGGAGGCGCTTGACAAGGTCAAGCAGCCGATCAGCGCCAAGGTCGCGGTCAGCGAAGGCGGACTGATCGGAAAGGGACCGGGACGCAGCACGCAGCGCTACGTCGTGCCGGTCATGTTTGAAGACTACATGTTCAGCTTCATCGTGGAGGAATACGGCATCCTGGGCGCCCTGCTGGTCATCATCCTGTACGGCAGCCTGCTGGCGCGCGGTTCGATCCTCGCGAAAAACTGCAAGAGCACCTTCGCCAAGGTCGCCATCGCGGGTCTGGTCATCATGATTTCGGGCCAGGCGGCCATGCACATGTTCATCAACGTGGACCTCGGGCCGCTGACGGGACAGACGCTTCCGATGATCAGCCACGGAAACTCCTCTTTCCTGGCTTTCAGCCTCGCCTTCGGCCTGATCCTGAGCATCAGCAAGATGGTCAAGAAGAAGATGGACAAGGAAGCAGCGATGGCACGGCCGATCCTCGAAGAACACGACGAGGTCCGCGACGGTCTCAACGACCTGGACCAACTGGAAAATATGGCATAAGACTATGGAATATAAGAAACTAAGGATCATCATCAGCGGCGGCGGCACCGGAGGACACATCTTTCCGGCGATCTCGATCGCGAACAAACTGCGGGAACTCAACCCGGAGAGCGAAATCCTCTTCGTGGGCGCGGAAGGCAAGATGGAGATGGAGAAGGTCCCGGCGGCCGGATACAAGATCATCGGCCTGCCGATCGTCGGCCTGCAGCGCCAGCTGAACCTGAAGAACCTCTGGAACGACATCCAGGTCCCGTTCAAGGTCCTCGCCTCCATCCGCAAGGCGGGCAAGGTCATTGACAGTTTCCGTCCGGACATCGCCATCGGCGTGGGCGGATATGCCAGCGCTCCCCTGCTCTGGGCGGCCCAGCGCCGCGGCATCCCCTGCCTCATCCAGGAGCAGAACGGTTTTGCGGGCCTGACCAACAAGATCCTCGGCAAGAAAGCCGGCTGCATCTGCGTGGCCTACGAGGGCATGGAGCGGTTCTTCCCGGCGGACAGGATTGTCCTGAGCGGCAACCCGATCCGCAGCGACATCGTTCCGGCGGACACGGCCATGGTCATGCAAGGCATTGATTTCTACGGACTCGATGCGACCAAGGACCATATCTTCATCGTCGGCGGAAGCCTGGGCAGCGGCACGCTCAACAAGGCGATGAAGCAGTGGATCCTCGACGGCTGCCCGGGCGGAGAAGGCGTCGAAGTCCTCTGGCAGTGCGGCAAATACTACAAGGCCGGCATCGATGCGTTCATGGCGGAGCGGAAAGCGGCCGGCGCCGACCTGTCGGCCATCCGGTACACGGATTTCATCGGCCGGATGGATCTCGCCTACGCCGTCGCCGACGTCGTGATCTCCCGGTCCGGGGCCAGCACCGTTTCCGAACTCTGCGCCGCCCACAAGGCCGCCATCTTCGTCCCGTCCCCGAATGTGGCCGAAGACCACCAGACCCACAACGCCATGGCCCTCGTCCGCAAGGACGCCGCCCTCATCGTGAAGGACGCGGAGGCCGTGGAGAAACTCATGCCGGCCGCCCTGGCGCTCGTGCATGACGAACAGAAGATACTCTCCCTGGAGCGGAACATCGCAGGACTCGCCCTCGCCGACGCGGCCCAGACCATCGCGGACGAGGCATACAAACTGGTTCACTGACATGAAGTACAAGAAGATTTATTTCATCGGCATCGGCGGCATCGGCATGAGCGCCCTCGCCCGTTACTGGAAACTGAAAGGCCTGGCGGTCAGCGGCTATGACCTGACCCCGAGCGACCTGACCGACCAGTTGCAGGCGGAAGGGATCGCCGTCCATTTCACCGACGATCCGGATTACATCCCGAAGGATGTCGAAGGCACGCTCGTCGTCTATACCCCGGCCGTCCCGGAGGATCTCGGCGAGATGGTTTATGTCCGTGAACACGGCTACAAACTCCTCAAGCGTTCCCGCGCCCTCGGCGAAATCGCACGCGGGCAGCGCTGCCTCGCCGTAGCGGGCACCCATGGGAAGACGACCACCAGCACCCTGGTGGCCCACATCCTGACCGAAGCCGGCGAAGGCTGCAACGCCTTCCTGGGCGGCATCGCAAAGAACTACGGAACCAACCTGCTGGTCTCCGACAATCCGGTCACGGTGGCGGAAGCCGACGAATATGACCGTTCCTTCCTCCAGTTGTTTCCGGAAACCGCCATCATCACCGCGATGGACGCCGATCACCTGGACATCTACGGGGACCTGGAAAACTACCAGCAGGCCTTCCGCGATTTCGCGTCCCAGACCAGCCGGACCCTGATCATCAAGTTCGGGCTGCCCATCAGCAAGACGGACACCAAAGCCCGGATCCTGACCTACAGCCTGAACGAGCCCGCCACAGACTTCTATGCCGGAAACCTGCACCCGGACCCCGTCGGCCACTATATCTTCGACCTGTACTGGCCGGGCGGAGTCATCTCCGGTATCCGGCCGGGCATCCCGGGCCGGCTCAATGCCGAGAACAGCCTGGCGGCCGCCGCCATCTGCCTCAGCCACGGGATCGAGCCCGAGAAAGTAAAAGCGGCCATAGGCTCTTTCCAGGGCGTGGAACGGCGCATTGACATCCACCTCAACACCCCGGGCCTGACTTACATCGACGACTATGCGCACCACCCGGCCGAACTGGCCGCGGCAATCGCCTCGATCCGCGGCATCTTCCCGGGACGGAAGCTGACAGCCATCTTCCAGCCGCACCTGTTCTCCCGCACGAGAGACTTCGCGGAAGGCTTCGCCCAGTCCCTCAGCCAGGTCGACAAACTCATCCTGCTGGACATCTATCCGGCCCGCGAGGAACCCATTCCCGGCGTGACGTCCGAGATCATCTATGACCGCGTCACGACGGAGAAAGTGCTGCTGCGCAAGGAAGAACTGATGGATTACCTGGAGAAAGAACCCGTCGACGTGCTGGTCACCTTCGGAGCCGGCAACATCGCCCGGTTCATCCGCCCGATTACCGAAATGCTGGAAAAGAGACTGTAACGTAACATGAAAGCCGTCTGGAGATATACCATCGCGCTCGCGGTCACCGTCCTGGTGGTCGCGCTCATGGCCCTGCTCAGCGGCATCTCCCGCGAGCGGCGTCACCTGCTGACCTGCTCCGGGCTCGACATCCAGGTCATGGACAGCGCCCGGCTGAACTTCATCGGCAAGGAAGACGTCCGGAAATGCCTGGACGAAAGTTACGGCACCTGGAGCGGCCAGCGGCTGGACAGCGTCAATCTCCGGAAGATCGAGACCATCCTGAAGGACCGCAGCGCCATCCTGACCAGCGAAGCGTACACCACATCCGACGGCATCCTGCATATCCGGGTGACCCAGCGCGAGCCGGTCGTCCGCTTCCAGGGACCGGACGGCGGCTTCTACAGCGACGAGAACGGCTTCCTGTTCCCGCTGCAGGCAGGATATACCTCCCGGGTACCGATCATCGACGGCGCCGTTCCGGTCCATACGGGCGCCGGCTACAAGGGTCCCGCACGGACCGCGGCAGAACGCAGGTGGGTCGAAGGGATCATCGGACTGGTCCGCCATATCGAGAAGAACAAGGCCTGGTCGGACGCCATCGTCCAGATCACCGTGGACAGCCGGGGGGACATCGTGATGGTCCCGCGCACGGGAAAGGAGAAGTTCATCTTCGGTTCGCCCGACGACTGGCAGGACAAATTCGCCCGGATGGAGCGGTATTACCGGTACATCGCCCCGTCCAAGGAAGAGGGATACTACTCGACGGTCAACGTCAAATACCGGAACCAGATCATTTGCAGAAAATAAAAAATTCATAGGATCATGGAAGAGAGATACATTGCCGCGGTGGACATGGGAACCTGGAAGATCGCCCTGACGGTGGCGAAGATTTCAGGGGACGACGTGGACATCGTCTATTACAAGGAGAGACCTTCTGACGGCATCCGGAACAGCGCCGTCTACAACCCCGAGAAGGCCAAGGCTCCGATCCGCGAGGCGATCGCCGAAGCGGAAGACGAGCTGAAGATCAAGATCATGCAGGTCGTCGTCGGCCTGCCGCGCTGCGACGTCCGCCAGGAAATCGCCCAGGCCCGCGTGGAACGCACCAACCCGGACGAAAGCATCACCAAGGAAGAAGTCGAGAACCTCAAGGCCCTCGCCCAGGACGAGTATCCGCTCAGCGATCCGGACAAGGAGATCCTGTACGGTGCCGTCGCGCAGTCGTTTTCCGACGACGAGAATTTCCAGCTGATCGAGAACGACATCGTCGGCGTAATCAGCCAGGGATTCGAAGGCAATTTCAAGCTCTTCATCGGCAAGAAGAGTTCCGTCAAGACAATCGACAAGATCTTCAACGACCTGGGCATCGCCATCGCCCGCAAGTATTTCACCCCGGGCGCCCAGGCCAAGGCCGTGCTGACCGAGGATGAAATGACCGGCGGCGTCGCCCTCGTCGACTTCGGCGCCGGTGCGACATCCGTCACCATCTACCAGGGCAAGATCCTGCGCCACTATGCTTCCATCCCCTACGGCGGCAACGTCATCACGGGAGACATCCGGACCGAATGCGGCATTTCGCCGCGGCTGGCCGAGAACATCAAATACGCCTTCGGCGCCTGCATGCCGGAGAAACTCCAGACCCTGGGCGAGAAGACGATCCAGATCGAAGGAAACGAAGTCGAAGGATTCAAGCAGATCCCGGTCAAGTATCTCTCCGAGATCATCACCGCCCGCGTCAAGGAGATCCTCGACGCCATCCTGTATGAGATCCAGGCGAGCGGCCTGGCCGACAGCCTGCGCAACGGCATGGTCATTACCGGCGGCGGCGCGAAACTGGCCAACATCATCAGCTACATCAAGGAAGTGTCCGGCTATACGGTCCGCATGGGCCGGCCGCGCCACAAATTCTCCGCAGAAGGCATCAGCGGCGTATTCGAACCGGCGGCGACGACTTCGGTCGGCATGATCCTGTCCGCCAAGGAAGACGAACTGCTGGACTGCATCGATCCCGCTGAAGACACCGTGCCCGCCGGATTCGGAGCCAGCTTCCCGTTCTGGCCGGAAGGCGAAGGAGAAAAAGAGCCGGAAGTCACCGTCGAAGAGCCGGCGGCCGTGGAAGAACCCGCTCCCGAACCGGAACAGCCCGTCATCCCGGAAGATGCCCAGGAGGGTGACGGCGGCCATCTCTTCACCGACGAACAGGCACCGGTGAAGCCGGAAAAGAAACCCAAGAAAGTCAAGGCGCCGAAGGAGCCCAAGCCCAAGAAACCGAGCGCCCTGACCGTCACCTGGAAGAAACTGCTGGGTTTCGTCGACGAAATGACAAACGATATGGACAAGGATGAAATCTAAGATTATGGCTGAGTATCTCGACATCGACAATATCATCACCCCGACGGATTGGATTCCGGATGTATCCCCGATCAAGGTCATCGGCGTCGGAGGCGGCGGCTGCAATGCCGTGACATACATGTACAACCAAAAGGTCCAGGGTTGCAACTTCATCGTCTGCAACACCGATGCGCAGGCCCTGGAGAAGAGCAACGTCCCGATCAAGATCCAGTTGGGCGAGGGCCTCGGCGCGGGTACGAACCCGACCGAGGGCCGCAACGCCGCGATCGAGTCCCAGGACGTCATCGCCGAGAAACTCCTGACCCCGGAGACGAAGATGGTCTTCATCACCGCGGGCATGGGCGGCGGCACGGGAACCGGCGCGTCCCCGGTCATCGCGAAGATGGCCAAGGAGCGCGGCATCCTGACCGTCGCCGTCGTGACCCTGCCGTTCAAGAACGAGGGCGACGAGGCAATCTCGAAAGCGATCGACGGCATCCATGAACTCCAGCCGAACGTCGACAGCCTTCTGATCATCAACAACGAGAAACTCTACGAGTACTACGGCAACCTGCTGGTCCATGAGGCCTTCCCGCACGCGGACGAAGTCCTGGCGACGGCCGTGCGCGGCATCACCGAAATCATCAGCCGCACCGGATACATCAACGTCGACTTCAAGGACGTCCGCAACATGATGAGCGACAGCGGCATGGCCCTGATGGGCTGCGGCACCGGTACCGGCAACGAACGCCTGGAGCAGGCGGTCAAGGGCGCCCTCGAATCCCCGCTGCTGAACGATTTCGACCTCAAGACGGCGAAGAGCCTGCTGGTCAACGTCACCTGCGGCCGCAACGACAAGGGCCTCAAGATGGACGACATCAAGACGATCAGCGAACTGATCTCCAAGCACACCGGCGGCTCCCGCACCTTCAAGCAGGGCCTGGTCTACGACGACAATCCGGATGTGGGCGACAAGATCCAGATCACGGTCATCGCGGTGGGCTTCAAGATGAACCTCGTCGGCATCACCGGCGCCGATCTCGGCAAACTCATCATGATCGACAAGGACTTCGTCTACGATCCGGGGGCCGAGACCAAGGGCGAGATGGTCCTGCCGGACGTCGACATCACGATCAACAAGGTCGGCTACTCCACGACGGAGAACGTCCGCAAGTTCCATTTCGAGGAGAAGCCCGTCCTGCTTGACGCCGCGCAGTCCAAGAGCGAGCTGGAAGGGGTCGCAGCCATCCGCCGCGCCCTCCGGCACCAGGCGAAATAAAACCTGTCCCCATGACTGAGAGAACATACCGGGTGGGAGGTCACTTATTTTCCATCGTCCTGGAAGAACCGTGGACCTTCATGAACTATACGGCTCCCGTAGCGGAGCGGATCCGGCGGGCCGCCGCCGGAGAAGTACTGCCGATCGTGCCGACCCGGGCCGGAGACGAAGTTCCCGCCAGGACCTACGTCCAGCACAAAGCGGAGTTGCCGGCGGACATGAGCCCGACCATCCTGGATTTCTCCCAGTATGAACCCTTCTTCTGCGAGACGCCGCAGGCGCCGCTGTTCCGGCTGACCATCCATGCCGGGGAACCGCAGTGGCTTGCCGAAGGACGCGCCGACGGCAGCATACGGGAAATCATGCGCGTGGACGACCGTCCCCCTTTCTACTATATTTTTGAACGGGACGGGGAGACCTTCTATGAATTCGACGCCGCCAGGGACCGTATCGCCGGGACGCTCCGCATCTCCGCCGACTACCGCGAAGGCGACTATTATCCGAAGCCGGGATTCGGGAGTTATACCACCCTCTTCCAGATCAGCACCGCGCTGATGATCCTCTATACCTACAACACGGCGCGACAGCAGACCCTGCTCATGCATGCGTCGGTCGTCCGCGTCGAAGGACAGGGCTACCTCTTCCTCGGAGTCAGCGGCACCGGCAAGAGCACCCACAGCCGGCTCTGGCTGGAGACCATCGAAGGGGCGGAACTCCTCAACGACGACAACCCCGTCCTCCGCTTCGATGCGGAAGGACGACTCCGGGTCTATGGTACGCCGTGGAGCGGAAAAACCCCGTGCTACAGAAACGTCGAAGCCCCGGTCGGGGCCATCGTCCGCCTGGACCAGGCACCCCGGAATGAAATCCGGCCGCTGAGCGGCATCCAGGCCTACGCCGCCGTCCTGCCCGGTGCCTCCGCCGTCCGTTGGGACCGGTCCATCATGGATGCGCTGACCGCGACGGTCGAGCGGATCGCACTCGGCACGAAGGTATTCCACCTGGATTGCCTGCCCGATCCGGATGCCGCCCGCACTTGCTGCGCGGGAATCAAAGAAAAGTCAATCAGATAAAGCGAGAAGCCGCAGCGCTTCTTCCACCGTCAGGGCGTCTTCGATCCGGAAGCCGCCTGTCCGGGTGCGCTGCAAGGCGTCCAGATGGGCGCCGGTGCCGAGGGCCTCACCCAGATCGCGGGCAAGGGCGCGGATATAAGTTCCTTTGCTGCATGCGACGCGGATGTCGGCGTGGGGCAGGTGCAGGGCGCTGTTGTCCGTCACATGGATGCGGCGACTGGCGCCTTCTTCCGGCTGCAGTTCCCCGGCGGGGATGCCGTCCGGCCGGAAATCCAGCAGTTCCATCGCGTCGATCCGGATGCGCTGCCGGCTCAGCAGGTCCGCGTCCGCATGATCGAATTCCGTCCCTTCCCGAAGCGCTTCCTTGTATTGCCGGCGGGCAAGTTCATAGGCGCGGACCCCATCGACGGACTTGGCCGAAAAGAGGGGTGCGACCTGCTCCTGTTCGCCAAGGAAGACGGGCAGGACGGTGCGGACGGCGGCTTCGGTGACATGGTCATGCGGATACAGCCGGTCGATTTCTTTCTCAAGATCATACGACGGCGTCGTCGCGCCGAAACTGATGCCGGCGACATACTCCTTGTCATGCCGCTGCAGTTCCTCGGCCAGTTTGGTGGCTTTCCCGATGCAGACCAGCAAGACGCCGGTGGCGAGCGGGTCGAGGGTGCCGGCGTGGCCGACCTTGAGATTCTTCTTATGGAAATGCCGGATCGCGGCGAACTTGATCTTCCGGATCACGTCCGCGGAGGTCCAGCGGTAGGGTTTGTCGATGGGAAGGATGATGCCTTCCGGGTAGTCGTCAACCGACGCCGAAAGGCATTCCATATTCCGATGTGCGACGAGGGGGGCCATCAGGCGCAGGGGATCTTGGCGATCCGGCGTTCGTGGCGTCCGCCTTCGAACTTCGTCTCCATCCAGGTCCGGACGATGCTCTGGGCCATGCGGTAGCTGATGAAGCGGGCCGGCATGACAAGGACGTTGGCGTTGTTGTGGGCTTTGACGAGACGGCCGATTTCCGAACTCCAGGCGAGACCGGCGCGGATGCCCTTGTGGTGGTTCAGGGTCATGGCCATGCCGTTGCCCGTTCCGCAGAGGGCGATGCCGCAGTCGACGGCACCTTCCTCGACGGCCCTGGCGAGGGGATGGGCGACGTCGGAGTAGTCCATGCTGACTTCGGAGTCCGTTCCGAAGTTGACGATTTCATAGCCTTTTGCGGCCAGCCAGGCGGAGAGTTTCTCCTTGTACTGGAAGCCGGCGTGGTCGCTGCAGATTCCGATTTTCATATGTATTGGGTTTAGATTCAATATGACAGGTCATCCGAGCCGGCGGGTGATGTAGTCCATGCGGGCGGCGAACTCCTTCCGGCCGATCAGCGAAACGATGTCCGCAATGCCGAGACCGTTGGAGGCGCCGGCCAGGGCCAGGCGCAGGCAGTTCATGACCTTGCCCATCGGCCATTCATGGCTCTTGATGAACGATTCGAGTTCCGCCTCGACCGTCTCCTTGTCCATCGGGAAAGTGCCTTCGCAGACATGCGCGGCCGTCTGGAGGGCGAGGTCAGCGTTCTCGGGCTTCCAGAATTTGTCGACATCCTTGGCCAGGAACGGAGCCGTAGCGGCATCGTCGAAGACCTTGGCGCGCGGATCGGGAGCCCGGTTCGGGTCCGCCGGTTTCTCGGTGGCGGCGCCGGCCTTGACGCCGAAGGCCTCGAACTCGGACGGAGCGATGAACAGGTAGGACGCGATGGTCCAGAAATCCTTGACGAAGGTGGCGCGCTCCTTGATCAGGTGCACCACGTCGCGGACATAGTCGCGGGTGAAAATATGGTTCTTGAAATCCGCACCGGCGCCGGCGAACTCGGCCCCGGCGCTGAGGGCGCAGACCGGGCAGTCGACGACTTTGATGTCATGGCTCTCGAGAACCGGGATGAACAGATCCGTCAGTTGTTCATCGGATTTCATGCGGAGGTATTCCTTGTTGTACCAGCGGGCCTTTTCCGGATTGAAGCGGGCGCCGGACTTGATGACGCGCTCCAGGGAGAACGCCGGAACCAGTTCGTCGATGGTGAAAAGTTCGCGTTCATCGCCGGGGTTCCAGCCCAGGAAAGCGAGCAGGTTGACGAAGGCTTCCGGGAAATAGCCGTCCTCGCGGTAGCCATGGCTGACCTCGCCGGCGGCGTTGGTCCATTGCAGCGGGAAGACCGGGAATCCCAGTTTGTCCCCGTCGCGTTTGCTCAGTTTGCCCTTGCCGTCCGGCTTGAGCAGGAGGCTCAGGTGGGCGAACCGGGGCTGGGTGTCCGTCCAGCCGAAGGCTTCGTACAACAGATAGTGGAGCGGAAGGGACGGCAGCCATTCCTCGCCGCGGATGACCTCGGAAATCTCCATGAGGTGGTCGTCCACGATGTTGGCGAGATGGTAGGTCGGCAGTTCGTCGGCCCGTTTCCAGAGGACCTTGTCGTCGAGGGTGTCGGTGTTCATTTCAATGTGGCCGCGGATCAGGTCGTCCATCTGCACGATGCGGCCCTGCGGCATCTTGAAACGGATTGTCCAGTCCGTGGTCTCGCGGAGCAGCCGCTCCGTTTCCGCTGCAGGGAGGGTCAGGGAGTTGCGGAGTTCCTTGCGGGTGGACTGGTTGTAAATAAAGGTCTGGCCGGCGGCTTCGGCGGCGCTGCGGCGCTCCTCCAGTTCCTGTGCGGAGTCGAAGGCGTAATAGGCGTGGCCGGAGGCGACGAGCTGCTCGGCATACTGGCGATAGATCGGCTTGCGCTGGCTCTGGCGGTACGGTGCGTGCGGATGACGCTCGGAAGGGGTCTCCACGACCTTGCCGTCGCTGTCGACGCCTTCGTCCGGGATGATGCCGCACCAGTTCAGCGCTTCGATGATATATTCTTCCGCCCTGGGAACGAAGCGGTGGGAGTCGGTATCTTCGATGCGGATGATGAAATCGCCTCCATGCTGCTTGGCATAAAGGTAGTTATACAGAGCCGTCCGGACGCCGCCCATGTGGAGCGGTCCCGTCGGGGACGGAGCGAATCTTACGCGGGTTCTTCTTTCCATGTTCCAGTTTTTCCTTTATCCGGCAAAGATAACAAATATCTTCCGATTGTGCTATCTTTGCACCGTGATGCAGGAGAAAACATACCACGACGCCACTGTCGGCGACGTCATCGTGCGCAAGAGCCCGCGGGCCCGGAACGTTGGCATCCGCATCAGCAGCGGGAAGGGCATCGTCGTCACCATCCCCTCCTGGATGCCCTACCGTCTCGGGCTGGCCTACCTGGCGCGCGAGCGGGAAAAAGTCATGCGGGTATGGCTCCGGCAGCAGGCTCGCCTGGCCCGGACGGACGAGGCGACCGGCATCGCCGGCATGAACGCCGAAGAACGGGAAGCGGAGGCGGAGCGGCTGCGGAAGGAGGCCAAGGCGTACCTCCCGGAGCGGCTGGCCGGCCTCGCCCGGCAATATGGTTTCGTCTTCAACAAGGTTTTCATCAAGCACAACCGGTCGAACTGGGGCAGCTGCTCGACGAAAGGGAACATCAACCTCAACCTGAATCTCATGCGGCTTCCGGAGCACCTCCGGGACTATGTCATGCTGCATGAACTCGCCCACCTGCGCCACCCGAACCACGGGCCCGCCTTCCACGACCTGCTGGACCGGCTGTGCCGGGACTGCACCGGCAGGAGCGCCCGTGAAATGGAAAAGGAAATCAAAAATTACAGATTGATCTGATTTTCTTGTTGTTTTCCCGAAAATTATTTCCTACCTTTGCACCGCTTTTTTCGCGCGTGCTGAAAAAGGCGCTGACAACACCTATTTATTAACCTCAAAATTTTTTGCATCATGGCTGAATACCTCATGCCGGAAAAGAAGCAAGAGATTTTCGCGAAGTACGGAAAGTCCAATACAGACACCGGTTCTCCTGAGAGTCAGGTTGCTTTATTCTCCTACCGTATCGCTCACCTCACCGAGCACGTGAAGAAGAACAAGAAGGACGTGGTCACCCGTCGTTCCCTTCTCCGCCTCGTGAGCAAGAGACGTCAGCTTCTGAACTACCTTCAGAAAGTCGACATCGAGAGATACAGGGCTATCGTCAAGGAGCTTGGTCTCCGCCGATAATCCCTTCAGGATAGGAAAGCAAAAGGTGAGGTCCGGCAAGAAGGATCTTCACCTTTTTTGTTTGCAAAACGCAAGGGTATGCGGAACGGTTCCGCATGCTATTTAGATAAAGACGCAATAATGAACGTAATTACAAAGCAGATCAATCTTCCCGACGGACGGGTGATTGAAATCGAAACTGGCAAACTCGCCAAGCAGGCAGACGGATCGGCCGTCGTCAAGATGGGTGGCACCATGCTCCTCGCCACCGTAACATGCGCCAAGGAAGTGACCGAAGGTACCGACTTCCTCCCTCTCCAGGTTGACTACAAGGAGAAGTATTATGCAGCAGGACGTTTCCCCGGCGGCTTCATGAAGCGCGAAGGAAAGGCTTCCGATTATGAAATCCTGATCGCACGCCTCGTCGACCGTGCGCTCCGTCCGCTTTTCCCGGATGACTTCCACCTCGCCGTGTTCGTCAACATTTGGCTGATCTCCGCCGAAAAGGACATCCAGCCCGACGCCCTCGCAGGCCTTGCTGCCTCCGCAGCCCTTGCCGCCAGCGACCTCCCGTTCCTCGGCCCGATCTCCGAGGTTCGCGTCTGCCGGATCGACGGTCAGTTCGTCATCAACCCGACCTTCTCCGAGATGGAACGCGCCGACCTCGAACTGATGGTCGCCGCCACCGAGGAGAACATCATGATGGTCGAAGGTGAGATGCAGGAAGTGACCGAAGACGTCATGCTCGAGGCGATCAAGTTCGCCCACGAGGAAATCAAGCGCCAGTGCCGCGTCCAGAAGGAACTCAACGAGGAGTGCGGCAAGACCGTCAAGCGCGACTACCCGCACGACGAAGAGGACGAAGACCTCCGCAAGGCCGTCCACGAATTCTGCTATGACAAGTGCTACGCCCTCGCCAAGAGCGCCAAGCCGAAGCAGGAGCGCACCGAAGGTTTCGAGCAGATCAAGGCCGACTTCCTCGCCACCCTGTCCGAAGAAGACCAGGAAGCGAAAGCCGCGATGGTCGCCCGCTACTATGCCCATGAAGAGAAAGAGGCCATGCGCAACATGATCCTCGACGAAGGCGTCCGTCTCGACGGCCGTTCCACCACTGAGGTCCGCCCGATCTGGTGCGAAGTCGGCACCCTGCCGTGCGCCCACGGTTCCGCCATCTTCACCCGTGGCGAGACGCAGTCCCTGGCTTCCGTTACCCTCGGCACCAAGCTCGACATGAAAGAGCGCGACGAAGTCCTCATCCAGGACGAACAGCCGTTCGTGCTCCACTATAACTTCCCGCCGTTCTCCACCGGTGAGGCCAAGGCCCAGCGTGGCGTCGGCCGCCGCGAAATCGGCCACGGCAACCTCGCCTGGCGTGCCCTCAAGGCCGTCATGCCGAAAGCCCCGGAATTCCCGTACGCCTGCCGCGTCGTTTCCGATATCCTCGAGTCCAACGGTTCTTCCTCCCAGGCTTCCATCTGCGGCGGCTGCCTCGCCCTCATGGATGCGGGTGTCAAGATCTCCAAGCCGGTCGCCGGTGTGGCCATGGGCCTGATCACCGACGCCGAGCACCCGAACGACCGTTACGCCATCCTGACCGACATCCTCGGTGACGAGGACCACCTCGGTGACATGGACTTCAAGGTCGCCGGTACCAAGGACGGCATCACCGCCACCCAGATGGACATCAAGGTCGACGGCCTCTCCTACGAGGTCCTCGAGAAAGCCCTCGAGCAGGCCCGTCAGGGCCGCCTCCACATAATGGGCGAAATGATGAAGACCATCAGCGAGCCGCGCGAGGACTACAAGCCGTTCGTGCCGCGCATCCAGTCCTTTGAGATTCCGAAGGAATTCATCGGTGCCGTCATCGGCAAGGGTGGCGAGACCATCCAGAAGATCCAGGCCGAAACCGGTGCGACCATCAACATTGACGAGGTTGACGGCAAGGGTATCGTCGACATCGCGACCAACGATGCCGAGGCCATGAAGAAGGCTTACGACTGGATCCAGCAGATCTGCGCCGTCCCCGAGGTCGGTAAGGTCTACCACGGCAAGGTCGTCAGCATACTCGATTTCGGTGCCTTCATCGAGATCCTTCCGGGCAAGGAAGGCCTGCTCCATGTTTCCGAAATCGCCTGGAACAAGACCGAGAACGTCACCGACGTCCTCAGCGAAGGCCAGGAAGTCGACGTCAAGTTGCTTGAAATCGACGAGAAGACCGGCAAGATGCGCCTGTCCATGCGTGCCCTGACCGAGAAGCCGGAAGGCTATGTCGAGCCCGCCAAGACCCGTGGTCCGCGCCGTGAGGGCGGTGACCGTGGTCCGCGCCGCGAAGGCGGTGACCGTGGCCCGCGCCGCGAAGGTGGCGACCGTGGTCCGCGCCGCGAAGGCGGCGACCGCGGCCCGCGCCGCGAAGGCGAGAACCGGGGTCCGCGCCGTCCGTTCGGCCAGAAGCCGCAGCGTGAAGAACAGCGCCAGAACGACGAACCGGAGATCTTCTGATCCGGCACGTCATCCCGATAGAGAAGAGGACCCGTCACTGCGCCGGGTCCTCTTCCTTTATAATAATGCAAAACAAATTGTCGGAAAGTATTGCAAAAACAATAATAAATAAGTATCTTGCAACTTGATATGGTAAAAGACGGCCGGGTACTTCCGACTTCGTGAGAAAACGGTCCCGCCCAAGGAGAAGATTCTTCACAGAGAGGGTATTAAAATTTATTAAAAATTTGTGAAATATTAATTTTTCTTCTTAATTTTGCCGTACAATATGTATTCGCTCTGCTCGGAAGGGGCCAAAAAACGGGTTCCAGACGGTATTTCAGAGCAGTTTATGTATGAAGATTAAGACGGCTTTAAGTACTCTCATTAAGGAATGTTCATCCTTCCAGACTTTGGAATGAGAGGCTTAATGCGGTCATTGACAAGGAAATAAAAACATTAATTAACTCTATTTAATTCTGTTTTTTATGAACAAAAGTATCAAAAACTTGTTCCTCGGCGGAGCCGTAATCTTCGGCCTCGCTGGAATGGCTGTTTCCTGCGCAAAGGATTACGGCGACGACATTGATGCTCTCAATGAGAAAGTCGCGACCCTGCAGCAGACGGTCAACACTCTCCAGGGTAACATTGATGCCGGCGCAGTCATCACCAGTGTTACCACGAACTCCGAAGGTGCAGTCGTTACCCTCAGTGACGGCAAGAGCTTCACGATCAAGAACGGCACCAACGGTACCAATGGTACCAATGGCACCAACGGTACTGTCTGGACGATCAGCGAAGACGGTTACTGGGTGAAGGATGGCACCAAGACCAACTACAAGGCCATCGGCCAGGACGGCGGGCAGGGCCCTGCCGGCAAGAACGGCGGTTACTACAAGCCGGGTGAGGATGGTTTCTTCTATTTCGTCGACGCCGACGGTAAGGAGACCAAGACCGACATCAGCTACCTCGCCGCTGCCGGTATCACCGCTGTCTGGACGGACGGTGAACTCGTTCTCTCCGGTGTCGAGGGTGCGAAGGACGGCAAGGTTGTCATCAACCTCTCCTCCGAGCTCAAGAGCCTCGTCTTCATGCCGAAGACCTATGTCGACGGTGTCGAGGCCATGGATCTGAGCACCTTCAAGTATGCTCCGAAGACCCTTGACAAGAAGGATTCCAAGGATGAGAAGACGCTGGTTGGTAAGGATTCCGTCAGCATCAGCCCGGTCATCCTCGCTGAATATCATGTCAATCCGGCCAACGCTGACCTCTCCTACCTTAAGGAAGGCACTTCCGAAGGTCTTTCCTTCGTGATCCAGCCGAACGCCAAGAAGATCGAGACCAAGGCTGAAGCTTCCAAGGATTTCAACGCCGTTCCGGTCTTCAAGTCCTTCAAGGATGGTGTCCTCACCGTTGAGGTGAAGGTTACCGGCACCGCCGCTACCGAGGATCTCCTTTCTGTTATCGCCCTCAATGTCAAGAAGGCTGACGGTGAGTTCGTCGTTTCCGACTATGCTACCCTCTACACCACCGATATGGACGAGCTCCGCATTGCTGATCCGAACGCTGCCGCCAAGGCTAAGTTCGGCAAGGACACCGACGAGCACTATCGTCGTACTGTCAACAATGCAATCAACGCTGCCGACGGCGAGGCTTACCTCAAAGATAAGGAAGTCTGGTCCGAAGGCGAAACCGCTCTTGCAACCGCTGAGACTTATTGCGATACCACTGTCAAGTTCAACAGCAAGCTCGACCTCAACGGTGTCGTCGCTGCCCACACCTTCCCGGCCGTCAATGGCAAGGATCGTGAACTGACCGCTGCTGACCTGAAGGCCCTCGGTCTCGAGTTCAAGTTCGAGGTCGTCAAGAACTACAAGATCGGTCAGGAGACTTCCGCCACCCCGATGGAAGAGTTCGTTACCCTCGAGGACGGCATCTTCACTCCGCGCGTTTACACCCAGACCGGTGAGGCTGCTATCGGCCGTACCCCGATCGTCCGTGTTTCCCTCGTCAACACCGCTGAGACCGATGTCAAGAAGAACGTTGTCGAGTACGCTTATATCCGCGTCTACATCTCCGACAAGGATCCTGAGGAGGATGAGCCGTATGATACTGAGATCGTCTTCGACAATGGCTTCGGCTTTGTCTGCGGCAAGGACAGCACCATCCGCACGACTGTCCAGTACATGAACGAGGATATCTACAACAAGCTTGGCATGTCCAAGGATGCATTCCACGGTCTGTACAACGTATTCGAACCGGACTACAAGATCGAAGGTATCAAGAACGTCGGTACTGTTACTGAAGAAATCAACGGTCAGGTTGAAGGTACCCACATCCTTGCTTGGAAGATCACCAACGATGAGGCTTGGGAGAACGCTGGCAAGAAGGTACAGCACGTTGTCGCTTACAAGAACAAAGAAAACGCGAAACTGATTGTCATCATTGTTCTCACTGCTGACATCGACGGCGTTAAGAAGGAATACAATGTCGAGGCTGCCAAGTACATCGACCAGTACTGGAACGGCACGAAGACCAACACCCGTTACAATGTTTCCGTCCCGACCTTCGTCGGTGATGAGAATCCTGAGAACTGCGTCTTCGTCAACGATATCAACTCCTCCTTCGTTACCTGGACGGCTGACGAAGAAGGCGGTACCCCGGGCGTCCTCAAGCTCGACCCGAGCGTAACTGCTATCGAGTACTTCTTCTGCGCCAACAAGCAGCACACTGTTGCTACTCCTGCCACCCTCAACGGCAAGCCGGTTACCTACACCATCTCCGCTGACGGTCTGACCCTCAAGGCCAAGGCTACCATCGAAGTTGTTGACGAGGAAGGCAAGGTTACTATGAAGGAAGTTGAAGAAGAGATCGCTACCATCCAGAATGGTGCTGCCGCTTCCGGTGACAATGTCAATCCTGGTACGGGTGAAGGTGCTGTTGACCCGGTCAACACCATCACGCTCAACAAGAAGAGCAATGTTGCCAAGGCTCTCCTCAACACCGAGAAACTCTCTGTCGCTATCGGTGCGAAGGGTAAGGTTTGCGGCGAGGACGGCAAGACTGTCGCCATCACCTTCCAGGGTCAGGATCACTTCGTGGCTGACTACGTCCGCCCGATCCACATCGCTGACAAGGCTGCTGACAACTTCATCGACGCTGTCGACTACGGTGAGGAAGGTTCCTACATCCGTATCGAAGACCTCATCGCTCCTTACGATTGGCGTGGACGTTTCTTCGCTGACTACGAGAACTACTGGGGCTTCTACGGTCCGTTCAAGGTGACCGTTGACCTGACGACTGTCACTTGCGACCTGAAGGGTATGGCTCCGAAGGTTCCTGAGACCATCGTCCTCGAAGTCAAGGATGCTAAGGAAATGCAGGAACTCGTCGGTAAGGATGTCAAACTCCCTGAGACTGAGTACGGTTTCCTGACCTACAAGAACAACGGTACTGGTGTTGATGACTTCAACTTCTTCCTCAACGTTGATGTTGAGTACGGTTGGGGCAAGATCACCAAGGAAGGTATCAAGGTTCCTGTCAAGGCTACCATCGAGAAGAAAGACTAATTTCTCCTAGATCATAGAATGGGGGCAGTTCCAATCGGGACTGCCCCTTTTCTTTACTACTCGAATGAAGATGGCACTTCTTTTGAAGGATAGCGGAAAGATTGATGAGAACAATGAAAATGAAGAAATATCTTCTTCTGGCAGGTTCCCTGATCGCGGCCGGAAGTTTGCTTGCACAGAATCCCCCCAGAATCCAATATCGGAAGACGGTCATTAATGCCGGAGCGTTTCCGCTGTCCGACCATACCAAAGAATATGTCTTCCACTACAAGAATGTCGGCGACTCTGCACTCGTCATTTCGCGCGTCGCAGCGACCTGTGCCTGTGTCAGCGTTGATTTCTCACGGGAACCGCTAATGCCGGGCGATTCCACGACCATTACCGCCCGCTACGAAGCGCATACGCCTGGGAAATTCTCCCAGATGCTGACGGTCATCTCGAATTCAGACCGCAAAATCACCCGCCTGTACTTGCAAGGAGACGTTACTGAAGCGAAGAAAGAAAACGAATAGCCTTCTTAATCTTCGAAAAATAAGAATGGCCTTGGAAGAAAACATCTCCCAAGGCCATCTATTTTAAAGTATTTAATTAATGTGAATTTTACAACAATTTGTATAAATAACGCATAGAATATCTCCGAAGGCTTGTTTGTTTCAAATATTATTTATACATTTGTATAATTAATACAAGAACCGACAAGACCATGGCCAGACCCA